>WBZM01000741.1_pt1 | contig 40535 bp, 25 predicted proteins | sample 5204271 | NCBI WGS metagenome assembly WBZM01 (sample SAMN12344346, study PRJNA552823) | activated sludge metagenome | biome: Activated sludge suspended growth; feature: Nitrification reactor; material: Wastewater; isolation source: activated sludge from nitrification reactor of wastewater... | reverse complement strand
CTCTCTTAAATCGGTATTGGCATCGCAGCCATTTTCAATTATTCTTGAGGCAAGGGCTTCTGCCTCGCTTGGATACACCCCTCGTATGGTTTTAAAAGTATAGTCCTGCGGAAAAACAAAGTTGCTTGCCGTGATGGTAGTCTCGCTGGGGTTATATATCTCTTTTTCTGTTGGGTTGATGATGTTTAAATCGGTGTTTTGATCTATAAAGTAACTGTGGCGGATGCCGGGTAGTGGTGCTATCTGACTACTTTGATTCAATTCATATCCTGCCAGATATTGAGAGCCGGAACTTCGTAATGGTGCAGAGTATAAGGTAAATGGTGATGGGTAAATAAAATCAACGAATGGACCGGTGGCAAATGTGTTTCCTGGTAATGGCAAACTGCAGGGGGAATTACCACATAAGGGATACAGAGGAAGTTCACCAGTTGGGAAGTAATTTAAAACACCTCCCGGTAAAATTAAATCGCTATTATAATTGTCATCATATTCATGTGGCTTATCATAGTTACCTGCATTATCTTGGTGAAGGTTAGTAATAATTTCAGGAACAAAAATCACATCATGAGAATTTTGAGAACCACCTTGACTATTTATTGGCACAAATGGATAAAAGCGCATTCTTCCTCTAGTATTGTCATAATAAAAAAAATAGGATAATACAATATTTGAAGGTGAAGCATTTACTCCGTTATGTAAATTTAATGTATGTTTAATTACGGTGTGAGGTATTGCTTTCCTATCTTCATTGCCATTACTGTTTCCAATACCGTTTGTAGCTTCAAAAGCTGCTGATACAAGTGTGTTGGCAATATATGGGCTACCTGCTCCTGCTAATACCCCGGAAGAATAACCACTTGCATCAATTTTTTGAATATTAGTTTTATTATACAACTTGTTTGACCATGTTAAACCATTGACACTATAAACCCAATAATCTTCTGTTAAAGTATTTACATGTTGCGTGCTGCTTGGGTCGGGCATATATAAAAATCTATCTTGTGTACTCTCAAAATTACATCCTGGAGGATCAGAACTATTCTGATTAGTGCTGTTTGTAAAAGCACAATTCATTGTAAAGGGGAAAGACACCATTTCATATTGGTACGAAACAGAAACGTTTGTAGGGAAAGGCACATTTTCAAATCCTAATAAATCCCACCAGAAATGTTTTCTGACACAGAGCTCATATTCTCCTAAGTAATATAAATTATTAGGCGATTTGTATGATGAAATATCACCAAAAACCATTGGATGCTCGAAGTTGTAATTTAGTGGCACATTACCTCCATAAAATATAGAAGGATATTGATTTGTTGAATAAGATAAATAAGGATTAATAATATCTTGTGATAATACAATTTGTTGTAATAAACAACACATCGCGATAATTGACAGTTGAAAACATCGTTTCATATTTTTACAAATTTTAATGCTTGGAAATAATTTTTATTTTTAAAAATTAAAGTATATAAACCTGAAGGGAGTTCTAAAAGTGAAATATTGTTAATAGGCTGAGGTAAAATTTCCATCTTTAGTATTAAATTGCCACTCACTGAATAAATAAATAGCTGAGATTTTGAATAATCATTTGAAAGGTAAAGTACTCTCAAAAAATCTGTTACAATATGATTATGTAAAGCAATGATGGTGTTTTGCTTTGAAAACTCATCTTCAAAATTAGTTGAAGTCAAGCATTGTAGCGAATCATTTATAAGAGTATAATTTTGTGATTGATGGAAAACACCTACTACATTTATCGAAACATTGTTTGAAGTAATTAGATTCATTTTATCAAAAGATCCTATGATACATTGTTGGTTAAAAAGAGGTGCATTAGGAACATTCTTACAGCTTATTTCACCTGAAGTATCGGTCTTGACTAGTAAAGAGTTTGAATGTGGAAGATTAGTATAATTTAAAACTCCTATATAATTTGAATCAGATATTGTTAATGAGTTGAAAATTGATATTTGTTGTTGGTTTGGGTGATTCCTTTTAGCCCAAATAAAATTCAGATTCTCATCAGTTTTTACTAAGTGTCCATTTGTAGAAAATAGAATCTCATTAAAATTAGTACATGCAATAGTTCTTGTGTCATGTGTTCCACCTGCATCATTTCCATATTGATGGGCTACTATTTCATTACCATTCAAATCAAGTTTTTGAATGATAACATCATATTGATAGAAATTTGAAAACCAACTAACATTGAATGCATTATAAATAGAACCATTTTTCTCAGTAATATCACCATAATTTGTTACTACTGCCGGTCCGTTACCCATGCCACTACCCACTTGATAATTACCTGATTGTTTAAACCATATAAAATTACCGGCAGTGTCTGTTTTGGCTAAAACTAAATCATTACGTGTAGGTGTTGTTGTTGTGTCAAAGGCAGTACCTTGAAATAAGTAGCTGCCATCACTTAACAATATGCCTCTAATAAATTGACTTTGATATTTGTAATTAATTTGCTTAGCCCAAATTACATTCAAGTTAGAATCTGTCTTCATAATAAAAAAGTCAACTGGCCCCGAAAAAATGGATGTACTTAGAACAAAACCATAGGCAATAATATTTCCATTTTCTGCTTCGAATACACCACGTAGAGAGTAAATAGAATTAGAAATATAATGCGTGGTGGTTAAAATATCTCCATTATTATTGAACTTGATTAATTTAATAGGATTACTTGTATTTGTTAGAAAAACTGCAAGATAATTCTGATCAGAAGTAGCTATAATGTCAATTAAATTATGAAAACCAATGGTATCTTCAAAAGCCTTTGTCCAAATACGCTGACCTATACTATCTATTTTACTAATGATCGCATTGTTTTGCCACAGACTTACATCATGGGTTCCGGCAAGTAAATATCCCCCGTCATTTGATTTAATTATTCTTGTAGCAGAAAAATCAGTATAGACCCGCTGCACCACCTGCTGCCCATTGGCGCAGTTGTAAATCAAACAGACTATTAAAACTAAAAAATAGCGGCTCATGGTTTTTGAGATTTGAGTTTTTTGTTCTCTTGTTCTAATTTGCTGATACGCTTCTCCAAGGCAATTATATGAAGGTACATCTCTTCAATAGTTTGCTGTTGCTGTACCTGCAATGCTCCTATGTCTTGCCCTTCTGATGCCACGGTTGCAGCCGATGCAAATCCCGGCAGGCGATTGTTGCTTTCAACAAATTGTTCTATATCAGATAGGCTTTTTAATTTGTAATCGTCAGCAAAAACATAATCAGGCCAGGTCAATGATGGGTTAACAATGCGCATTTCTCTTGCTCCTATTGTTCCTTCTACTATTAATCGGTATCCTAATGGAATAGCATTTAAATCTTGTTGGCTGATGCCAATGCTTATTTTGCCGTTTACAAGCATGTTTCTGTTTGCGGTTAAATCTCCGTTATTACTGTTTCCCACAAATACGTCATGCCCGCAATAGTAATTTAAAAGCAATCTGTTTGCATCAGGATCCAACGATGTGCCTGTGGCATCAATAACTGCATTGATTCCATCAAAGCCCACTTCCATAATATTGGAAAATCCACCAGAAGGAGCAAATCCATAGAGTTGAATGGTTCCGTTAAACTGATAATTGGGTGGGGTATTTAAACTCGGATTCTTGCAAGTGCTAATTGACATTGTTGTATTTGGTGGAGCCCCAAAACTCATTATTGCCTTACTATTGGCAGTTGCCGGTTCGAATCCAATAAAGCTACTGTTTTTAAATGTCAGATAATTCTCAATATTCAAACTTTTAATTATGTTTAAATCGCCACTACCTTTTATCCGCATCCTCTCCACATTGTTGGTTCTAAAAACAAAGTCGTTACTATCTGCCGTACCAATAAAGTTGTTTACCGGGTTGCTGCCAGTGTTGCCATTCATAGTCCAGTCGTCACGCTCAGGTTGCTTCAATACAATGCTGTTAGATACTTTGCAGCCATTGGCATCAAGGATAGTAAAATAGTTTTCTCCTGCACAAAGGTTAGTGGGTGCCAAACCTGTTTGGTTGCCTGGATACCACGTACAAGTATAAGGTTGCACACCACCGGTTACAACTACCGGTGCCATACCATTACAAGCACCAAAGCTGCTTATGTTGTAATCATTGCCATAGACAAAGGGTTCCGGTTTTTCTGCCTGCAAAGGCTCGGGTTGCGTAATTGTAATAAATGTTTCAACGACCTGACTGCTGCTGTCGGAAACACGAACAAAATAATAGCCTGCTGCCAGATTGTTGAGTGTGGCAACACTGTCGCCATTACTCCATTCATAACGGTAGGGTGGTGTGCCACCTGTGACACTAACACTTAATGTTCCGTTTTGCTGGCCAAAACATGCAATGTTGTAGCCATTAAAATTTGATGCATTGAGCGTGGCCTGCATTTGTGCATGAATAGTGGAGCTACAAAAAATTGCTAATGCAGCAAGTGCAAAGGCTGCTGTGTGTGTGGGGGGTAAAAGACTTTTTCATTGGTTGAGGATTTTTAATTAGTGTGTAAATATAATACCTTTTTATTAAAATGCAAATGATTGTTGTATGGAAATTAGGATTCAGCCATAAAATGAAAAACGCTAAACATGATGATTAAAGAAAATGATTAACAGCAAAAAAGGGTTATTAAAAAGTAATGACAAAGAGTGTTGTCTTACAATAGCTGAAAAGAAATCAAGTAAAAGTAAATGAAACGGAATTCAATATTTTTGTTTCAGCAGTATGAATGAGTAAACCAATAGGCTATCCTTTTTAAAAACTATTGCACATGGCTTGTTTTGAAAAACAGTTCAACAGACGAACCGTTGTTTGAAAAAATTATCTGATCGGCTAAATGTTTCATTAAAAAGACACCACGTCCTGTTGGTTTTTCAAGATTTTCAGGTGCAGTGGGGTCAGGTAGGTTGTAATAGTCAAAACCCTTTCCCTGATCGGTAATAGCAAAAGAGATAGTGTCGTTTTCTACTTCGTAGCTGATTTTAACTTTCAGGTTCGGGTTGTATTTGTTTCCATGCTGTATGGCATTGTTAACAGCCTCTGTTACGGCCACTAAAATGTTGCCATAAGCATCTTCATGAATGTTGTGTTCGCCTTTAAGATCGTCAACCAAACGCTCTATAATATGTATGCTTTCCGGTTTAGATTCTATCTGAATTGTCTGGATGTTTTTTGTTGTCATCTGTCTTAAAATTGAAGTCCTTGAAAATAATTGTTTACCAAATTTTTGTAAAATGTATTTAAGCCCGGGGGCACTGTATTTAAAAGCTCTGTTTGTTTTTCTTTAAGTTTTTTATACTCCTCAAATGCGGCAGGGTTACGTAAAAATTGCTCTTTTGCTTGCTCTGCCTTACGTGTCTGATCTTGCTCTCTTTCGCGCTGTGCATTTTCCGCTTCAAGCAGTCGGGTAAGTATTTCCTGCTGCCTTTTAAGTGTTTCTTGTGTTATTTTTTTGTTCACAATATCGCGCTCGTTTTGCTCCATTTGATTGGCCAAATTACCGAGGTTGCCCATCGAGTTTTTACCATCTTTATTTTCCTGCTGATTCAACTGGTTTAACTCATTTCTGATAGCCTCTTGTTGCGCAGCCATTCTCGCTAACTCTTCGCTCATACCTTTGTCGCCCTTACCCCCGTTTTTTTGCATTCCTTCTAACTTTCCTTTCATTTTTTTCATTTGTTCAGAAAGCTGTTGTTGCATCATTTTTAATTTTTCTGCAGATGGTCCTGGTTTCCCTTTGCCCGGTTTCTTACATGAGCCATTGCCTTGCTTCTGTTGCTGCTGCTGCATTTGCATTTGTTGTAATGCTTCACTGAGCAGTAGTGCCAGATTGTTGGCCGATGTCATAATGTATTGCTGCGAGCTGCGAGCCACAGGTACCTGCCTGTCCTGCAAAAATGCAATAGATTTTTGAATATTTGACTGAATGTTGGAAATTTCAGTATTTACCGTCTGCTGAATCTGAATTACACGCTTGCTAAGGGCAAATAACGAATCTTCTATAATCTTCAGGTCGTCCTGCAACTTTTTCTGCCTCTGACCCATTTTTACATACTGCGGATTGTTAACATCTGTTGTTTTCAACGACTGCATCAGCGCTTCCTGTTCAAATGAAAAACGCAGAAGGTTTTCTAACAGATACCTGAGTGATGCCATATCCTCTTCCGACTGTTCCATTTCGCTTTGAGCCATTTGGTTTTTCATCTTCTGCGACATGTTCTGCATCTTTTCCGCAGCATTTTTTTGCGATTTTCCTGCATTCGACTTCTTATTTTCATTCAACTGCTGCTCGCTATTCTGCTGCTCCTGATCTATGTCTTTTTGCTCCTGCTCTGTGTTTGCCAGCTCCTGTGGAAACTCCAACTCCTGATTTTTCTTTTCTAAGGTTGCAATATCTTTTTTGATGTCTTCAAACTGTTTGTTAAGAACTTTCTGTTGTTCTTTTAATTTTTCTGCATCGGAATTTTTATCCATGCTTTGTTCCGATAGTTTTTTCTGATCTTCTGCCAGCTTATCTAAATTTTCTAAAGTGGTTTTTAACTTTTGCTCTACTTCTAATTGCTTAAACAATTCCAAAGTGCGATCCATTTGTTTTTCAAGATCCTTATTATTGAGTTTCATTTTGTCCAAGGCCTCTTGCACACTCTGTTTGTCGAGTTGCGAAAGCATTTGCTCTAATTGCTTCATCAACTCTTTTAATTCAGGATTCTGCAAACGGTCAAACAATTCCTGTATTTGCTGTTGTTTTTCAGCTAACTGACTTTCATTATTCTTAAACTCATTCTGCTTGGCAAGATTTTGTTGCTGCTCATTTTTTATCTTGTCTAACTTTTCGTCCAATTCTTTTTGTTGCTTCAACAAATCTTCGATACGCTTGCGGTCTTCAAAGTCAGTTTTTTTCTTTTCTGTAAGTTTACGAGCAGCATCGGTAATTTGTTTTTGAATTTTTGATGCCTGTTTAAGGCTTTCCTGCAAGTCTTTTTTTATTTCATCATTACTTTTCTCTGTATTTTCTGCCAGTTCCCGAAGTGTAGGAGCTTTAAAAATTAAAGACTGTGATTTCGCTGACTTAGGACCATTGACACCATCATTGTCCCAAACCTCAAAAAAATATTCAACCTCGTCACCGGGTACAACACCATGCAATGCACCATCCCAAAAATGATAAAAATCTGTTTGATTGTTATTCTTGTTGATTGTAAGAATTTCTGTATTTAGTTTGTCGCTATGTGATGAAGAATCATTTTTACTTTTAATAAAACGATAATGAAAAGCCAATTTTGAAAATCCATAATCATCCTTTACTGTCCCTTTAAAAAATATTCTTTGTAATGATGATGAATCATTTTGTTGTTCTACCTGAATGATTGGATATTGATCGGGAATAACGTTTATAGAATATTTTAATGTGTCTTTATTAGTGATAATTTTATTGGCGGTAGTAATGGAATAATTAGCACTTGCTAACATTTTTTTGCTGTAGATGTATTGATTGTTGTCCGACACTAATGGTGTGAGGCTGTCATTAAACCAAAGTTTGAAAACGGAGGTATTTACGGTGTTGAATGTCCACTTTACAATTGTGCCGGCAGGTATTAATAAGTCGCCTGTGTTGTTTAGTGTTTCGTTTTTCTTTTTAAGATAGGCAGGATAGTTTAAATCAATTTTGAATGCAGAAATTAATGGATTGGGTACTGATTTTAATTCATAATTTTCAGAATAAAAACCATCAGCCATTAATTGAAAGAGGGTGTTTTTTGTTATGCGATGAAAAGTAAATGTGAAATGTTGTTTATCTTCTTTATCGGCTTTAATCTGTCTTCCTTCGTAAGTCACATAAACCTGATCCGGAAGTTCCTGACCTTCTACTTTAAAGTTAAGTGTAAAGTCATTTTGTTCTATGACATTAAAATCTTTATTAAGAAGAACAAAATTAAAAGGTGCCGGTTTTTTATACGCTACATTGTAATTGACAAGTCTGCTTGTACTTTCTTTAATAACGTTTGGTGCCGCAAACAGCAGAATAATTAAAGTGCCTGCCGGTATTAAAGCTAAGGGCAAGTATTTTCTGTTCTTCTTAAAATCAATAGCACCTGTAAATGGAATGGGTTTCAGGTTTTGAATTTTCTGATCAATGCCGGCCTGAACCAATTCATTGTTGTTGTTTTCGCTGAGTTCATTAAGTTGAAGCGTATTCAACAGTTTATCTTTTACTTCAGTAAAGTGATTGCCGATAATTGTTGCAGCTTGCTCGTAAGAAAGTGTTTTGCCTAATTTCCATGTTTTGAAAAGAGGAATAATTATTAATCTGACAATGACAGCAAGAACTGTAAATACATAAATAAAGAAAAGCGCTGTTCGGAGTGAAGAGCCCATCCATGCAAAGTATTCTGCCAATGAAATGAAAAGAAAAAAGCCAATAGTTATTCCTGTAGCATAAATGCTTCCTCTGATTACCTGGTTGCGGTAATACTTACGAATAAACTCATCGAGTTTTTCAATCAGTAAACTGTAATTTCCTGTCATGTCCCTCTGTTCAACATATAACGCTGAAGAATGGTTTCAGGTTATGTGTGCCTTTAATTTTAATAAACATTTTACAGCCTAAAAGTAGTAAAAATGAATAGGCCGAATGCCATGCATTTACGAATATTGCATGAAGAGGCAAATAAGTAGATATTAAAAGAGAGTAAGATTTAAAGCAGTTTAAACGACTCCAGAAATTTAGTTGTGTAATTGCCTTTACGGAAGTCTTCGTTTTTCATCAGCTGAATGTGAAATGGGATAGTTGTTTTTACACCTTCTATCACATATTCGCTTAATGCACGCTCCATAGTATTTATGGCTTCTTCTCTTGTTTGTGCAATGGTGATGAGTTTAGCAATCATACTGTCGTAGTTGGCTGGGATAGTGTATCCGGCATACACATGCGAGTCAACGCGCACACCGTGGCCACCCGGTACGTGAAGGTTGGTGATTCTGCCAGGCGATGGTCTGAAGTTGTTGTAAGGATCTTCTGCATTGATACGACATTCAATAGCATGCATGGTAGGGTAGTAGTTTTTGCCTGAGATAGGTTCGCCTGATGCTATTTTTATTTGTTCTTTTATAAGGTCGTAGTTAATTACTTCTTCCGTTACAGGATGTTCAACCTGGATACGGGTGTTCATTTCCATGAAGTAGAAGTTGCGGTGTTTGTCCACAAGAAATTCTACAGTACCAACGCCTTCGTATTTTACAGCTAAGGCAGCTTTAATTGCAGCCTCACCCATTTTTTCACGTAATTCTTTTGTCATGAAAGGCGAGGGTGTTTCTTCAACAAGTTTCTGATGTCGTCTTTGAACAGAGCAATCACGCTCAGAGAGGTGACATGCTTTTCCATATTGATCACCTGCAATCTGTATTTCTATATGTCGTGGTTCTTCAATATATTTTTCAAGATACATGCCATCATTACCAAAAGCTGCACCTGCTTCCTGACGTGCACTGTTCCAAGCTGCTTCAAACTCTTCGTCTTTCCACACAATGCGCATTCCTCTTCCACCACCACCTGCAGTTGCTTTTAAAATGACAGGATATTTTATTTCAGCAGCAATTTTCAATCCTTCTTCAACACTGGTAAGCAATCCTTCTGAGCCGGGAATGGTGGGTACACCGGCTTTTTTCATTGTATCCTTTGCATTGCTTTTATCGCCCATACCATCAATCTGTTCCGGAGTGGCACCAATGAATTTTATTTTATTCTTGGCACAAATAGCGCTGAACTTTGAATTCTCAGATAAAAATCCATATCCGGGATGTATGGCATCAGAATTGGTGATTTCTGCAGCTGCTATAATGTTAGGAATATTCAGATATGAATCTTTGCTTGGCGGTGGACCAATACAAACAGCTTCATCAGCAAAGCGAACATGCAGACTTTCGCGATCGGCAGTAGAATAAACTGCTACCGTTCTTATATCCATTTCTTTACATGTGCGGATGATGCGTAAAGCAATTTCACCTCTGTTTGCAATTAAGATTTTTTTAAACATAATTAGTTTGGTAATGATGAAATTAAGAAAGTCCCAAGGTACTTATGATTCTAAGAAAAATTTTGTTGTATGAATCAGGATGGGTCAATTAAAAATAATGGTTGATCGTATTCTACAGGAGTGGAATGTTCTACCAAAACTTTAACAATTTTACCTTTAATGTCACTTTCAATTTCATTAAACAGTTTCATTGCTTCAATAATACATATCACCTGGCCTTCTTTTACTTCATCACCAACATTTACAAAGTTTGGCTTGTCGGGCGATGGCGTTCTGTAAAAAGTGCCAATCATTGGCGATTTAATTGTTTTGTATTTTGAATCATCACCTGCAGGTTTTGCGGCAGGGGTTGCTGTTGCAACCGGTGCTGCAGGAGCAACAACCATTTGTTGAGGTTGTGCAGGAGCAGGCATTTGCATGACAGGCTGTACAGATGATGCCACATGTACAATTTGTTCTTTGGTTGGGTTTTTAATAGTAATTTTAAAATCCTTTTGTTCAAGGTGCACTTCACTCACTCCGGCTTTGGCAACAAAGCGAATAAGTTCTTCAATTTCTTTTTTGTTCATATACTGTCGTTTTTTACAAGTCCTTTCATGATAATGAATCAATTATAGCAAAACAGCTTTAAGTGGTCACTTCAAAAGACAGCATCAAAAGTAGAAACTTTTTACAAATATGATGAAATGAGCAAAAAGAAAAAAGGGCAGCCATTTGGGCTGCCCTCGCTTTATTTGGTTTCAGCGTTGCCGGTTTACTCTATAACCAGCTTATTTCTTTGACCATTTAGTTCAATCATATACACTCCTTTAGCAAATTGAGCTAAGCTAATCTGAACTGATTGACGTCCGATAATGGTATGTATTTTTTGAACCATAACAGTGCGTCCGCTCAAATCAAGCACTTTAAGATCTTTTTGCACACCATCTTTATCAGACCAGAATTCTATGTTTACTATGTCTGACGCAGGATTTGGATACATGGTGAAGTCAGTTGCAGTCATCTCTTCCGATTCGCGACAATTGGTGGTTGCATTATAAGTTTTGGTTGCAGAACCACATCCATTGCTGGCAGTAAGTGAAATCACTCCATTACCAGTACCCCAGTCAAGAGTAAGGTTGTTTGTATTACCACCACCGGCAACATAAGTTGCAACAGGAGCAGATGGATAGCTCCAGTTCAAGGTATAAGAACCGGTTGTATTACTGATATTGGCTGTAAGTTCAATTCCCTGAGTGTTTGCACACCAACTTGAAGGTAAAGCACTGATGTCAGTTGGCGGGTTTGGTGCACCTTTTACAGCAACACAGCGTGGTGAACTTGCTCCACAAGTATTGCTTGCAACTACACAAACCTGTCCTGTTGTTAATGATGAAAATTGAATGTTTACAGAGTTGTTTCCTTGTCCGATTACATTGGCACCGGCAGGTGCTGTCCAAATGTAGCTTGTACCTGATTGTATAGGCGTGCTGTAGGCCACAGATTGATTACACAAACCATTTGTAATACCTGTAATTGCAGGAGGCACCGTTGGTATTCCGGGAGCCACAGTCTTACATTTTAATGGAGATGTAACACCACAAATACTGGTAACGCTTACGCAAACATCGCCAACACTATTGTAACCATTACCAAAGGTAACGTTTATTGCATTGTTGTTTGATGATCCGGAGGCACCATTTGGTAATGTCCAGTTATAAACTGCGGCACCCGGTAATGGAGTTACAGAATAAGTCTGATTTGTATTTGGACATGCAGTGAAATTACCTGAGAGATTATTAGGTAATCCAGCCGATTTACTAATGCTGATACATTTTGCCGGACTGGTGAAGCAGGATGTTTGTGCAGCCACACACACGGTTCCGTTATTCCATGTAGGGCCGAAGTCAATATTTACATTGGTTCCATTTCCTGAAACAGTAGCATCACCTGTAATACTCCATTGATATTGAGTTGCACCATCAATTGGGGCAATATTATAGGCTACATTATTCGTGTTTTCACATACCGTACCGGGACCAAGAATTGTTTTAGGCGTAGAAACCACACCACGTGTTTGATGTATTTTGCGTATGGTACTTCCACAGGCATTTGCTGCTTGTACACCAACTTTATAGAAGGATGTAATAGGGTTTCCAAAAGTTACCTGTACATTAGGAGTGTTCGTAATGAAGGGGGAAACATTAAGTGGGTTTCCATTAAAATAACTTCCTAAAGGAGCATCCCAAATATATTGTGTTGTATTACCAACAGCATTTATAGAAAGGTTTGCTGTTGTTCCGGAACAGACATTTTGCGGCATTCCGGTCATTGGAACGGTAACCGCTGCTGAAGGAACGCCAACAGTAATTGCTAATGATAAATCTGCACAAGGTGTGGCACCGCAAACATCTTCTGCACGTACATAATAAGATGTACTTGAAGATGGATTTACTGTAATTGATGGTCCTGTACCAACAGGTGTTGCACCGCAATTGGTTTTATACCATTTCCAGTCAGCAGTGGAACCTAAAGTACCACCTACTGCAGTAAGTATTGTTGAACCACCGATACAAAGTTCATTTCCGTTTTGAGAAGAAACAGTCGATGCAGCAGTTGATGGCGTATTTACCAACACAATATTCTGTTGTTCTGTATTAGTTACACACATGTGCGCATCTTGAACCATTACATCATAAGTACCGGCAGTAATATTCAGATTTGCGTTGTTGTTAACAAAAGTGCTACCATTATCATAACTGTACATGTATGGCGTTGTTCCACCGGTTGCATTCATAGTGATGCTACCAAAAGTGGATGGACATTGTTGATCTGTATAAGTTTTAGTAAACTGCAGTAATGCCGGCTCCGTTATTGTTGTCGTTACTGTATTCTGGCAAGCATTTGCATCACTAACATAGATTGTATATGTACCAGTTGGAAGGTTATCAAAGATACCATCCACATTAAAGTTTATAAAGTCAATGGTATAGGCATAAGGACCGGTTCCATTACTTGTGTTTGTTGTAATAGATCCATTGCTTTCGCCAAAACAATTAACATTAATTTGTGAAGAAATACTTATTGTTGGATTTGGATTGACATCAACCTGAACAGAAGTTGTTGCAGTACACAAATATTGATTGGTTACAACCACAGTGTAGATGCCATTATAAGCAGCAGTTGCACCAAATATATTTGGGTTTTGCTGAGAGCTGAAAGGTAAGTTGTTGGGGTCATACCACTGGTAAGTGTTACCACTACCTTGACCACCGGCTAAGTTGTCAGCAACAAAGTTAATATCATTACCATCACAGATAGGAGCATTGCTGCTTGCCATCGCCATAGGCCCCGGTATTGCATTAACACTTACTGTTGTGTTTGCTGTACAACCATTTGCTGTTGCGGCAAGATTATAAGTTGTAGTTCCGGTTATGGTTGCAGTTGGATTTTCATCTGTTGAATTAAATCCGTTTGGTGTAGATGTCCAGGTATAAGTGATTCCAGAATTAGTTACAATAGTTACTGTCCAAGAAACTAATGTTCCTAGATCACCACCTGCTCTGTCAGACATGTTTAGTACCCAGTTGCCTCCGGCATTCATTGGGAATGTCATTCCACTCCAATTTGTATTTATTGTACCATTTGTATTTGAAGGAGCATAAGTTCCGGTAGGAATCGTTGTTGGACCAGAGTTTGATTCAGGGAGAACAGTACCTGCACTTACATTAAACTCATAATATCCGCTTAAATTTTGACTGTTACCATTACTTGAAGCAGGCACACCCGGACGGTCAAATACTGTAATAACTCCTGAAGGTGAAGTAACTTTTGCAATAACATCACCTACCCATGTATGGTTAACATTTATTCCTATAGTCAGCTGGGTAGCAGAAGCAATAGTTTGTGCAGGAATTGTAATAGTTGAATTTACTCCGCTTACATTATTATCCGGTATGCTTACGTTTGGTGAAGCAGAATAAGAAACAGGTAATCCCTGATTGGCATTTAATGTTACAGATGAACCTTCACATACAGTTGCATTTGAAACCGTAGGAGTACCTGTTGGTGCCTGATTGACTGCAACAGTTGTAGAAGATGTTGAAGAACATCCACCTAGAGTTACAGTTACAGTATAAGTACCACTCATCGCTAAAGTTGCATTGCTTCGTGTCGGGTTTTGTGAGGAACTTGTATATCCTGCAGGCCCACTCCAAGCATAAGTTGCACCTGAGGGACTTGCAGAAAGATTAAGTGTTGTTGCAGTACATAGCGGGGAATTGCTTGAAGCAGATGCAACCGGAGGATTGATTACACTAACAGTTACATTTGATGTATTAGTACAGCCGGCAGAACTGGTAACAACAACAATATAGTTACCATCATTAACTGCTTGAGCATTTGAAATTGAAGGGTTACGAATTGTACTCGTGAAACCATCAGGACCGCTCCATACATAGCTGGCACCAGATACTGATGGAGTTGATAAGTTAATTGAGAGTCCGGCACAAACAGGCGAATTGCTGCTGGCATTTGCATTAGGCAAAGCATTTACCACAACATTGGTGGTTGCAGTTGCAGAACATCCGGCTATTGGATCTGTAGCAGTTACAGTATATGTACCGGCATTGGCAACAGCAGCAACGGCTACGGTTGGGTCTTGTAAGGTGCTACTGAATCCTGAAGGACCCGACCATTGAAATGTAACACCTGTTGCTACAGCATGAAGTTGTATAGTTTGACCTTCACATACTGCACCATCATTACTTGCAGTTACTGAAGGCGCAGCATTAACGGTAATAGCTACAGTATTGTTGGTTGTGATTGAAGATGAGCATAAACCTCCGGGAGCACCCGAACTTAAATTGGTAACAGTAATTACCGATGAACCACTTGAAGTTAAACCTGTGGCAGTAAAAATTCCACTACCGGCAGTAGTTACTGTCATTGTACTTGTTAAACCAGTTGCAGAAGGTAAACTGCGGTTATAGGTTACAGTATATAATCCAACAGGTAAATCTGTAACTGACCCTGTTAAACTAATATCAGAAGTACCGGGTGTAGGACAAATGGGAGTAACCGCAGAAATTGCAGTAATATTATAAGCAGGACAAATCCATGAAACAATTACCTGACCTCTGTATCCATCACCACCTGTACGGCTTCCCCATTGGCTACTACTGTTTCTGCCACCGGCACCACCACCTGACAACGCAGATGCATCAGCACCATCTCCATTACTTGATCTTCCGTTAGCACCATTTCCGCCTCCACCGGCTCCACCGGTACCACCAGTCATGCCAGAAGCATTACCACCATTTCCGGTAGTACCTGCTCCACCACCACCGCCACCGGAATTGCCTCCGGATGCAGCTGCACCATTTCCACCATTGCGTGTTCCAAATGAACCGGTACCTGCTGCGCCATTAGCTGGTGAATTACTTCCATGTTTACCACCATTACCACCGCTTACAGTTACAAGACCTCCAAAGGATGAGGCACCACCATTGTTTCCATCGGCACCATTAACCCCTGTACCTCCGGCACCAACTGTGATGGTTACTGTACTGCCGGGAATTACAGTAACAGATGTGTTTTTTAAATAGGCACCACCACCACCGCCACCACCGGCACGATTTGGAGGGAGAAAGCCTGATGCTACACCACCACCGGCACCGCCACCACCCCAGGCTTCAACCTGAACGGTAGTTACTCCGGCAGGAACTGTAAATGTTCCTGAGGATGTAAATGTTTGCGTTTGTGCAATTGCTCCTTTAAAAAAGAACAAAGCGATAAAAACGAATACCACTTTTAATGCACTAAGTAATTTTTGCGAGTTAATTTGTTTTTCCATTTTTAGTGATTTTTGTTATGAATTAAAATTTAACCCGAGCAAGTTAAGATAGCATCACTGCTCATTAAATTGTAATTTGGCGAATGGAAAATTTTTTGGGGTGAAAAGCAAAAAATAAATAGCGACACACCCTATCTGTCCATTTTTTTAACGCGGTTAAGCGTTAAAATGATGCACATGTGGTTTTTTTAAGTCGTGTTTTAAATTGTTACAAATGCAAATGGAATTACTATTTTTGGCCTAAATTAAAATACAGATGAAACAAATTTTTTGGCTGGTTCTGATTATTATAATGGGTGTTTTTAGTGTTAAAGCACAAGACGCTAAATCCTTAATTCAACGAACGCCAATAAGATTATGGTACGCTATGAACTCCGGAGAGTTTATTTTTTCTGCAGGCGAATTAAAGATTTCTGATAAGGCAGTTTATGATCCATTTGGTAGCATAAATACAATTACAGACCCTGATAATAAAATTAGGTTTAGCGCTTTTTTTCACACAAGCCAGGAGTTGCATTATAATTTTTCTAATGCCTTTGGTTTTTATACCGGTATTGCTTTGCGAAATGTTGGGTTTATCAATACCATGAAAGTAGGTACAGAAAAATTAACCATAAAACAGCGCTCCTATTCATTAGGTATTCCTGTTGCTTTAAAATTAGGAAATATGCAAACCTATTTCATTACTGCAGGTATTGAGCCTGAGATAATGTTTGCCTATAAACGAAAATTATTTTTTGATGGTGATAAATCAAAAAAATCACAATGGTTCAGTAATGATGTAAATGTGTTTAACCCTTCTTTGTTTGCTCAGATAAATTTCAAAGGTGGTATGTACATTAGGGTTAAATATTATCTCAACGATTTTCTGACAAACAATACAGAAAGTTTCAGCCTGCCAGAAAAACCCGTTTCTGTCAGCTATAAAGTAGATTCAAGTAAACTCTATTATATTTCCATTGGAACAAGTATTAAAAACAGAAAAATGCTGAAAAAACCAATTCAAACCTCAGTCGGTATTTGATGGTTGACAAGTGCAAATACACAATGATTTTTCTTAATAAACATTAATAGTAAAAGCACAAGTAAAAGTTTGTTGTTCGTTTAAAAGAATAATACCTTCTTTTTCCAAAATATTACCCGAAGCATTTACATCATCAGCAATGCCATGCCAGGGCTCTATGCAAACAAAATCTGCATTTTTTGCAGCCCAAATTCCGAGGTAAGGAAAATTTTCTGTTGAAACACTTAAGCCATAAATGTTTTTTTTACTTTTTATTTCAATCAAATCTGATTTTAGATTTTTAAAAACCAATGCATCATTCTCAAATAAACTTTTTGAGAGCGGAATCTCAGATGTGTCATTAAAAAAAGGTGTTTCATTCTTTAACAAGCCATTTTCAAGTTCCCATTTTCCGCTATTTTCTTTTTTATTGAATTGCAAGTAGTAATCTGTATAAGTTTCTTCTGTGCTTAAAGGAATATTAAAAGCAGGATGTGCGCCAATAGAAAAGGGCATAGAAAATGCATTGTTGTTTTTAATTTTATAGCTGATAATTAACGTTGCACCATTCAGGCTATAATTAATCTGAAAGGAAAATTTGAATGGATACTGCTGAAGTGTAATTTCATTGTCGGTTAATTCAAAGGTAGCAGAATGGGAATCATTTTGAATTACGCAAAAAAGCATATTTCGTGCAAAGCCGTGTCGTTCCATTTTGTAAGTCTTGTCCTGCCATTTATATTCATTATTCTTAAGTTGACCAACTATTGGAAATAATACAGGTGAATGTTTTGCCCACGCTGTTTTTGCCTGCCATATATATTCAATCGAATTATTTAAGTTTAACAAACTGCATAATTCAGCACCTTGCTTTTTTATTCTGATTTTAAGGGTGTTATTTTGTAATGTTATCATATCAAAAAGGTGAAATTTAAATCAATTTAGTCCTCAATGATAAGAAAACATTAATTTTAGCGGCAATTCAATTTTATTCAGAACATTTTCAGTATTTTACGTATAAGATTAAAGTGGCTTTTGTCAAACAATAATGAGTAAATCATTTTTCTGTTTTTTATTTTTTTTGTCAGTACAAATGGCAGATGCGCAGCATTGTCAGATAAAAGGTAAGGTTTTAGAGAAGAAAAGTATGGCAACACTCGATTCTGTGAAGATAGAAATTTACGAGGGGAGTCTTATGTATAAGATAATTTATTCAGATCAAGGTGGGCGATTTGATACTAAAATGTTTCAGGTAATCAGCAATGTAAGTTTCAGGATATCTAGACAAGGATATGAAAGACGAGTCATCAGGTTTAATAAACTGAGGGGTAATAATGTCATTTTTATGGATATTTCTCTCAGAAAAATTACTGCTGAGGAAGAGTCTAAAATTCTGCGCAAGGAAGAGAAGAAGCACAAAACTAAGTCAAAACGGAAAAAATATGCCAGACCGGGAAAACGAATTTTGTTGCCATTTTAAATTTTAAAGAAACATCACATTTTTCAGGGATTTAAGTTATTTTAGCCAATAGATTTTCTGTGCTTAAGATTAGTGACGTATTTTTTAATCCGGGTTTTGTATTCTTATGGGAATTTTTCTGATTATTACCTCCAAGGAGTTGATGCTGTTTAGTTTTACAGCTTTTCTATTGGCATTTATTTTTTTAATTTTTATTTTCTATCGGTCAAAGCGCGAAGCAGAAGTTCAGATAGAAAAAAGCCGCTTGCAGTTGCAGGTTGCACAAGTAGAAATGAAAGCACTGCGTGCACAGGTGAACCCACATTTTATGTTCAATGCATTAAACAGCATCTACATTTTAATTAGCCACAGTGAAATGCAAAAAGCAGGTAACTATGTTTTAAAACTAGGTACATTAATCCGCAAGATTCTCGAAAACTCAAACCATCAGAATATTTCTTTGAAGGACGATAGTGAAGTTATTGATCTTTATATTCAGGTAGAATGTATGAGGCTTAATTATAGTTTTAAATATCAGTTGACAATAAATGAAAGCATAGATGATGAAAGTGTCATGGTTCCGCCAATGATTATTCAACCGCTTGTGGAAAATGCAATTTGGCATGGATTAAAAAACAGAACGGAAGGTGGTCTTCTTACCATCAATATTGACAGTACAAAGGACGAATTAGTTTTTACAATAAAGGACAATGGTTGTAAAGCAGATGCCCGAATGACAGAGGATGAAAAACTGCGTAATGCCAAACGAAAATCAATGGGAATGCAAATCACAAAAGAGCGTTTGGATATTATCAATCAAACCAACAATACCAATGCCAGGATAGTTGAAAAAGAAATTATTGGTGATGATGGAAGTTATCAGGGTAAGGTTGTGCAGCTTTATCTTCCTCTTTTGGATTAATACTCTTGCTTCTTAATTTCTGAGTTCAAAATTCTGACCCAGATATACTTTTCGTACCTGCTCATCATTAGCAAGGTCTTCAGCAGTACCGGCTTTTAAAATTTTACCTTCATATAACAGATAAGCACGGTCAGTTATTGTTAGCGTTTCGTGAACGTTGTGATCAGTAATTAAAATTCCTATATTTTTTTCTTTGAGCTTTGCTACAATTGATTGTATGTCTTCAACGGCAATGGGGTCAACACCTGCAAATGGTTCATCGAGCAGAATAAATTTTGGACTTACAGCTAAAGCACGCGCTATTTCTGTTCGTCTGCGTTCGCCACCGGATAGTAAATCACCACGGCTTTTTCTTATTTTCTGTAATCCGAATTCACTAAGTAGTTCTTCTGTCTTGGCATCTTGTTCTTCCTGTGAAAGTTTTGTCATCTCCAATACAGCTCTAATATTATCTTCAACACTTAGTTTACGAAAAACAGAAGCTTCCTGAGCTAAGTATCCAATACCGGACTGCGCCCTTTTGTACATTGGCAAGGCGGTAATATCATTATCATCAAGAAAAATTTTACCGCTATTGGGTTTTATCAATCCAACCGTCATATAAAAAGTTGTGGTTTTACCGGCACCATTTGGGCCAAGTAATCCTACTATTTCACCTTGTGCTACCTGAATAGACACATTGTTTACAACGGTTCTCTTTTTATAAATCTTTACTAAGTTTTCTGCGCGTAACAGCATTTTTGTCTATTCAATATGGTGCAAAGATAACAGCTATCAGAATGTTAATTGCAAACTTCCCCGGATTCCGAATTTTGAAATATCAGGATTATCTAAATAACTGAGACGATAAATAAAATCAACACGAATTATTTTTAATATATTTTCTACTCCAAAGCCTGCTTCAAGATAGGGTTTTTTAGACAGTGTATTGTAAGTTGGGTCAACCATCAAATCATGATTTTTTTGTGACATGCTGCCATAAACACCGCGAAGGCTTGCCACTTCGCGCCACTTTAATTTTTTAAGTAATGGAATTTTATCTAAGAAGAAACCTTCGAAGTGATGTGTAGCATAGAATGCAAAATATTGATCGCTGACAAATTCATAGTAATTCATCAGGTTAAAAGAAAGATAATCATAAAAATAGGACTCATTGCCACGATGCACTTCCAATAAGGGATAGGGTAACTTACCCCAAACTTTTCCGGCCTCTAAAACATAGTATAAATAACCGATGGGTGCAGTGTATAAATAATCATCTACTTTAACAATCAGCTTCTGATAGTCGAAGTCGCTTCGTAAAACACCTTTTAAACCTTGTGTATATACAGCCTGTAGCACCGGATATTTACTACCCAAACTTACTCTGCCATGTTTGCTCTCCACAAATTTTTCACGATAGGCAAACCTGAAATAAGCAGAAATATCAGAAGTGTTTATTTTATCTCTGATGTTGCTTTCGTTTTCATTTGTATAGTAACGATAATCTAATTTCCCTAAAGGGATAAATTCATTGTGTTCAAAAGTGATCCGTCCACTAACTCCCGAAAGCCATTCTTTTTCAAAATAAATCTTTTCACTTTCTGTGTAGGTTAATTTGTTTGATGCTGATCTTCTGAAAAGCGAAGCAAGAATATTATCATCCTGAAAAGCATTATCACTTTGACCGAGTTGCATTACATCATGTCTGTATTTGAATCCGACACCCATGCGAGGTTTTGTTGTAAATAAATAGCGTGTTCCAAAGCTGTAATTGAATTGTTCGTTTTTTGTACCATAAGCAACAAATCCTTCAAGTCTTAGATGTTTACTGAAATCCTGATTGGTTTTTCCGCCAAGACGAAAACGATATCCTTCAATTTCATTAAAGCTAAATACAGTGAAATACGGACCCAAATCAACTTTGCCTAATGTTTTATATCCTGTAACAAAAAGTGTAATTACATCAACATAAGTTTTGTAGGCTGGCAACGATTTAATGGTGTCAACCATAGTGTAAATTTTCTTTTCGCGTTCGTTCAATGAGTCGTGTCGTGCTGCATCCCAAAATTTGCTGTCTTTCTCTAATGCCCCTTCAACCACAACAACATCCTGTGCGCCTTTCATTACCTGTGCAGGTATTGGTTTATTCAACTCAAAGTTTTTATAAGAAGTTGACTTGCGCCCAATGAGTCCAAGTCCTTTATCGCGTGCAGCAAATTCAATAACCAGCAAATCTTTGGAGAGCATCCACATAGTACTGTCCACAAATTCATATTCTTTTACAACGGCACAGTCTTCGACAAAGTTTATATTCGCTTTATTGGAAATACGCATATTTACTTTTTTAACTGCCCATGAAGTATCTGTAATATACATCTCTCCTGTAAAAGTAAGATCTTCGGGTCTGCGCGGCTTAAATTTCAACTTGTAGCAATGATTGTTGCCCATGTACAAACTGTCGAGCAGATAATATTTGTAGTAAATTAATCCAAGACTCGATATAGGGCTGACAAATTTTTTACCAAACACATCCATAAAATTATCATAGATATTTATGTTTTGATACATATCACCCAAAAACTGCGTTACTGTTTCGTTCTCAACACCGGATACCTTACTTGCTTTAATGATTTCGCGCTTGTCTTTAGGATTGTTAGAGAGATAGCGGTCGCTTAACGATTCTGTTATGAAAATAGGAAGAAAAGGTTTTTCATTGGTAGTGGTGCTGTCAATATTATCAAAAATGAATGCGAAGGGTTTAAAAATTTTACGATTTTTAAATTTGTCAGTAATGTTGGTTAAATCAAACTCTAATTTATTGTATGTCTCGAAGGAGTAACTGTTTAACTTTTCAAAATTATTTTTATCTCTGTTTGCAATAACTTTTTTAATGATGATATTGGCCGGATTTTCACCTGCATGAATCACTGCTTCTTTCAGTTCAACCTTGCTTGCTTTAAGTAAAAAATTTATGGTTTGTGTCTGACCCTTTTTAACCGGTAGGCTTACAGCTATATAACCCAAAAACTGAGCAGAGATGCTGTCACTTGGTGTGTCTGACTCTAAAGTGTAGATTCCATCAATATTGGTGTTGACACCTATGGTGGATTTTTTAAAAACTACGCTGGCAAAAGGTATTGGCTCACCGGTGAGTGCATCAGTAACTTTACCTGAAATTCTGGTAAGCTGTGCCAGAGAAGTACTGTGAAAAAGAAGGAATAAAGCAATGCCTGCAAGCGATTGGAAAATAGTTTTCACAAATTGATTTATGTAGAAGTTTTTACCTTGCTAAGAACGGAAAAAAGTTCGATTCCTTGCCTAACAAGGTTTTAGTTTTATTTTAAACGGGTAGTTCTTCATTTAGTTTTTTAAGTTTGCACAATAGATTAATCAACAAAGCAGTGAAAGATAAATTATCATTACTTGAACAGAAAAAGAAGGAAGCATTAGCCGGTGGCGGTACCAAGCGGATTGACGATCAGCATAAGAAAGGAAAACTAACGGCAAGAGAGCGGATACATTTTTTACTTGATGAAGGCAGTTTTGAGGAGATAGGTATGCTGGTGACACATCGTGCAACAGACTTTGGTTTAGCAAAAGAAAAATATCTTGGTGATGGTGTTGTAACCGGTTACGGAACAATTCATGGCAGGTTAGTGTATGTTTTTTCGCAGGATTTTACTGTATTTGGTGGCTCACTGAGTGAAACACATGCAGAGAAAATTTGTCGTATAATGGATTTGGCAATGCAAAATGGCGCTCCGGTAATCGGTTTAAATGATAGCGGAGGTGCGCGCATTCAGGAAGGTGTTGTATCATTGGGGGGCTATGCAGATATTTTTTATCGCAATACGCTAGCTTCAGGAGTTATTCCTCAATTGAGTGCTATTATGGGTCCTTGTGCCGGTGGTGCAGTTTATTCACCTGCCATAACAGATTTTATTATGATGGTACAAAATACGTCTTATATGTTTGTTACCGGCCCTAATGTTGTAAAAACTGTGACCCATGAGGAAGTAAGTGCAGAAGAGTTGGGTGGAGCATCAACTCATTCAACCAAATCAGGTGTGACACATTTTTCATGTGCCAATGAGATGGAATGCATTCAGTATCTCAAAACTTTACTGAGTTATATTCCGTCAAATTGCGAGGAGCTGCCTCCTTCTGTTGAATATGTTAGCGGCAATGAAAACCGTGAAACATTGAACCATATTATTCCTGATAATCCCAATCAGCCATACGACATTCGTGAAGTAATTGCACAGGTAGCAGATGAAAACACTTTTTTTGAAGTACATAAAGACTTTGCAGAAAATATTGTTGTGGGCTTTGCAAGGTTAGGCGGTCGCAGCATTGGCGTAGTTGCTAACCAACCTATGTTTCTGGCAGGAGTTTTAGATAATCACTCATCTACTAAGGCGGCACGCTTTGTACGCTTTTGTGATTGCTTTAATATTCCGTTGCTGGTATTTGAAGATGTTCCCGGATTTTTACCCGGAACAGATCAGGAGTGGAATGCAATTATTACCAATGGTGCAAAGTTGCTCTATGCATTTAGTGAAGCTACCGTACCACGCATTACCGTAATAACACGCAAAGCGTATGGTGGTGCTTATGATGTGATGAACTCCAAACATATTGGTGCCGACATGAACTATGCATGGCCTTCGGCAGAGATTGCAGTTATGGGAGCGAAGGGAGCAGCAGAAATTATTTTCAAAAAAGAAATCAGTAAGTCAGATAATCCTGCTGATAAACTTAAGGAAAAAGAACAGGAATACATTGAGTTATTTGCCAACCCTTATAAAGCAGCAGAGCGTGGTTATATTGATGAAGTTATTGAGCCTGCACAGACAAGAGAAAAATTGATTAAGGCATTTAAAATGCTTGAAAACAAAGCAGCTAAATTGCCTAAGAAGAAGCATGGAAATATTCCTTTGTAGAGAGGAATATATTTTATTACGTATAGTATAATATTAAAACAAGAAGCCCTCCTTTTAAGAGGGCTTCTTTAATGATTGACTAAAAATCAAGGTCAATGTTTAACCGTAACCTTCATTACAGATGATTTTCCGTTGACATTCAACTTAAGAAGATACAATCCTTCCGAAAGCTGATTGGCATTTAAATTTGTGTTATGTAAACCTGCCTGCATCATGACTTCGGGCATTAATATGGTGCTGCGTCCGGCTGCATCAAACAATTCAAGTCCGACTAAAGAATTTTGTCCTAATGTAAACTGTATGGTTGCAACATCACTGACAGGATTAGGATAAACACTATGTAAATTGGCTTCACCTTGTTCGTTAATTCCTGTCGGATTAACCATGGTAACAACAGCAATATTGGTAGTTACCGGACTATTAAAGTCGAAATAAATTTTTGAAAAATCAGAAATTTGTGTTCCAGCTACAAGTCCGTTAACAGCATTGATTTTATATGACACAAAACCATGGCTCATCGGTTCATTGCTGTTGGCATCAGGAAGCATAATGTTCTGAAAATTATAAATCACATTCATGCCATTGCGACTTACAGATACATTGTGGCTTGCACCTGTTAACTGATAAGAACCAGCAACCAAATCAGTAGAGAGGTTGTCAACAACCACTACATTCACTGCAGGTGCTGTTCCTAAATTCTGGAAGTTAATAGTATATTCAATTTCCTGATTGGCATTTACAGAAGAAACAATTTGTTGAACAGGATTGTTGTTGTTGGTTTGAACAGAAAGTTTATTGTTCGGATCCCAAGAACCGGTAACAATCTGATGAACTGTATCGGTATTGTTAGTTAAGTCTATATCAGTTCCTGATGTTGGATAGGCACTGCAGAATTCAAACGTTGCGTCACCAATCTGATAGGATGTTGAAGCACTGAAGTCAGCCTGAATATAAAGGCATTGTCCGCTTGCCATTGTTGGAAGATTCCATGTAATGACATGAGCAGAGGTGTTTACAGATGCCGGAACAGGACTACCAAAGGTGTAGGTTAAGCCCGGATCGTAGTTCATGGTAACAGTAGCACCTGTTGGGTTGATGCCAATGTTGCAAACCTGAATATCGTACCATGCAGGAAATCCCGGGGTAATAGTTGTATGAGGTAATAAATTGACTGCAATGTTTGTTGCACCTGCAGGTAAATTAAGCCCATAATCACCACCCTGATAAGTTATACCAACGCCTACGACATTTACGCTGTTGCTACTGGCAGTGGTTAACGGATAAGAGGCATAAACTCCTGAGGGTGTATAGGACACAGTATAAGTTCCAACCGGTACATAACGTTCATATTTTCCTGTTAAATCAGTGTAGGCAGTAAGTGATCCAATTTGTACAGGCTGATAAGGGATACCCGGCTCACCGGCATCTTTAGTTCCATTATTATTACTGTCTGCAAAAACATAACCTACTATTGAAGAACTGTTGAGCGAAACGCCAAAGTTAAAGCCGCATATAGTATCACCTGCTGCAATAGTTACCTGATAAAAACCACAGCCACCGGAATCAGACGGTAAGGTAAGACTGTAAGGTTGTTGAACACAGTAAACGATATTATAAGTTCCCGGAGGAACACTTATACTATAGTTACCATTTGAATCAGGCATAGCAGTATATTGCATTCCTGAACCCCATATCATTACCGGTGAATTCCCAAAGCCCGGTTCATTATCATTAAAACCATTGGCATTAATATCCTGAAAAACATTACCGCAAATAATAGTGTTTCCAGTTTGTGGAACAATAACAATTGTATCACAATATTGTGAACACACTGCACCTGTTCCATCGTAAGCAGTTAAACATGCATAATACGTTCCTGCTTGTGCATAAGTATGTGTTGGTGATGTGGCAGCAGATGTTGTGCCATCGCCAAAGTTCCACAGCAGTGACGAAAAACTTTGTGAGTTATTACCGAAGACAACTACATTGCCCATGATGCTTGTAATAAAGGAAGCGCTGCATCCACTGCCGCCTACCAGATAGCAGGCTGTGTAGGTGCAGCCATTGGAATCAGTAATGTTGCAACAATACATACCCGGATTGGGAACAAAAATACCTATTAAAGTTTGACCATTTGTCCAATTATAGCTATACGGAGGAGTACCTCCTGATGCAATAGCAAATAGATTTTGCTGTAATGAGTCATAAACAAGTGTTGCTGTAAGTGTACATGGATTTAACGTGATGACCTGGCAAGTTGAATCACTGCATCCTGTTGAAGTGGTGATGAAGTAGCAAACCGTAATGAAACCTGAAGTATTGTATTGATGGGTTACTTGGGTTCCTGTGCCTGTAGTACCATCGCCAAACATCCAGGTGGCACTTGTAATGTTGCCGTTTACAAAGCTAGAGTCATAGAATGAGACTACTCCGTTGGGGTTGACACTATAAACAAACCCTGCACTGCAGTTTTGTGACATTGTATAGCCTGATATCATCAGAGCCAGCATGGTAAGGAAGTATTTTCCTTTGTTGTAGAATTGTTTTTTCATGTTATTGAATTTGAGTCCAAAGAAAAGATAAAGGCATTTAGCTGCCAAACAGATTTCCTTATTTTCTTACCCGTTTAAAATCATATTATTTAATAGAATAATACATAAAATCATGTAAAAATCTTACCTGCCAGAAGCTTTTAAAAATTCTTCTGAGGTGTAATTCTTATTACAGGAAGTAATTTCTGATGATAGAAGAACTTTGGTAGTGATATCTTTCAGTACGGGTATTCCTTCAGCAAAATGACTGCCACTAATGTCTAATAATTCTGAAAAATCGCTTTGCATTAATTTGGGTACAAATCCAAAATAACACTTACGGAGTTCAACTTTGTTGGCAGTTATTTTCAACATTTCAAATCTTTTGCTAAATACACTACTGTTAAAAATAGCCTGTTGTTGAAATTTACAATAATTGAAGAATACGCCCATCTGAAATGTACAAACAGTAAAGTCTGCATATTTCTGAAACTCTGCATTGCTGAATTGTGAATCAAAATAAAATGTTGCATTTTGAAAATATACATTTGATTCAAACCTTGCATTCATAAAGACCAATTTTTTAGCAAATACAGCATTTTGAAAATAAGCTTCTTCGCGATATTTTGTTTCATTAAAAAAAGCATCAGAATAAAAATGAGATTCCTGAAAGTCAGCTTTTTTTACAAAGCTACATCCTTGAAAATTTGCCGGTGCAGAAAATATTGCTCCTCGTAAATTTACATCATCTTCAAAAATACAATCAATAAATGCTACACTTTTTTGAAAGTACGTCATAGTAGATTTTCCCGATTCATCGGTAACATAACCTGTAAGTTTTCCTTTAAATGTACATTGTTTGAAGGTAATGGCAGAATTGATATAACATCGGTTTATACCATTGCTTTCAACAACAGGCTGTAGCAGACTTGTAAAATTTAAATCAGCATTAATGGTTTTATTTTCAAAAAAAATATTAGTTCCGTTTTTTAGCTGATTGTTCATGTCGGTATCGTTTGGTGCACTGTTTTTCTGACCTGTAGCACAGGAGATATTCAGTGTTGTAAAAATTGTAGCTATAAGAACTGCTGTACGCATAATATTTTTTTACAAGTTTAAAAATCATTTGGTGAAAAAGAAAAAAATCCCGGCAGAAATTTTCTTGCCGGGATGATATTGTTTGCGGTTTAAATGTTAAGCTTATTTGGTGCCAAAACCACCGTTGCCTTTTTGTCTCATCTTAAATTCTGCAAGTTTACGGTTAAGGTCACCGGTTCTTTTCTTAATCTTCAACATTTGCCCGATTTCTTCAGATGAATAGGCATTGGGCATTTGTTTGGTAACAACAGAATTATAAATGTTAGAAGTCAGATTGTGTTTTGAAGGTTGAAGTTTATTGATGAACTTATATTCTACAAAGTTTGTTGCATTGGTTGATTGCATTTGTGCTGTTACACGTCCGCTATATCCGTTTTGGAAGAATTTTGGATACTGATCGGTTGTGTAAAAGAAATTGTTTTGCTCGTTATCTTCTGTAAACGCCCCTTCTGCATCGGCAACCATTACAATATAATATTCTCCATTTAATGATGACGGTGTGTAATAAACCTGATACAATTGTTGTGTTCCGAAACCAACATTACCCAGGTCGTTATTTGCAGGTATATCAATATTCAGAATAATATGATTCGGATCGTTTGGGTCAACCTGATAAGTGTTTTGTGCAATAGAAGTGTTGAATTCATCATAAAATAAAACACCATAATCATTGGCATCATAAGCATTAAAGTATATGTAGTACAAACTCCAATTAGTTGAACTAGCTGCTGCTGAAGCGCCAATATTATAAAGATTCCAGTAAACAACACGCTCATTGTAATATTGTGTTTGTGTAGATCCATAAGTAGTTTCATCACCAAACACCCAAGAGGCAAGGTCAACGCCTCCTGATGGTGTTGGAGAAGGTGAAGGAGGGTTTGTGCCTCCATCGGTTGTGGCAGTATAAAAGTTTTGATCAAATACGAATTCATTCAATAGAAAATTGTAGTCTATCCAAATATATCCGATATCACCCCAATTGGTGCCCCATGAATTTACAACTTTGAAAGCACCATTTGCGCCTTTACTATCATCATAACCGGAGATTATCAGCGCATGATATGAGTGCTGTCCTACCTGATTGTAAGTAGAATTTGAATTGTAAACTGCATCACTATTCCAAGTCATAAAATTGTCGGAAAGTTTAGCTCCGATAACTACAGGTATTTTATTGGCTAATTGTTCTTTAACACTCTGAATGGATGCCGTTATTTTTCTGTAATTTTTTATTTTACGTTGATTGGCTTCCTGTGTCCAGTTGCTTTGTACTCCTGCGCTGGCACAATTTCCAAGATTAGTATATGGAACAGTTTGCATCGTTGCAGCTCCACGATTCAATAACAAATCCATTGCATCAGAAAAGTTTGTACCATTGCAATTTTGTCCTTTTTTTGCATCCGGAATAGCAAGAAAAAGATCTTTAGGGCTGGTTTGCTTGTTGGTATTTGCTAAGTCGTTTGCAGTAAGATTTTGCTGTATAGCATCTATAACGGTTTTCATATTATAACCAGCTGCCCATGCTACACAGGTGCCATATTGCCCCTGATCGCCAATGGGCGGAAACTGTGGTAAGAGGCTTACCGATTGCGGTAATGTTCCGCTGTTATAAATAGGCGTATTGGTAACTGAAGTAGGTACTGAATTAGGGTTGTCGGTTCCATTCCACCCTAAATTTTTTGGGGTATTACCTGGTGGTGTAGGAGGAATAGGAGTTGGAGGTGTTGGTGACGCGCTGTCATCTTTTTCTTTCTTACAAGCACTAAGGGTTAAAGATAGCGCCAGTGAAACTAAAAATAATTGCTTAATCCATTTCATTTCTTAAGTTATTAAATTGGTGAATGCTACAAAACTGATTATAAAAATTTTCATTGTCAATCACCAAAACTGGTGATTTTTATGGCTGAAATCAATACTTAATTTGATGTATTAAATCACAAGTTATTGAACAATAAAGTTTTAATTTTGACGCATGAAAATCAATAAAATTAAGCAACTTGCAGAAGCTGCATTTAACACAGTACTTGCAGACAGACGGCATTTGCATAAAAATCCGGAATTATCCTTTAAAGAATTTCAGACACAACAATTTGTTTGGGGGAGGTTGGATGAAATAGGAATAACTAATAAAGTGAAAATTGCAGAAACCGGCATTGTTGCTATGATTGAAGGTAAAAATCCTTCTGCCAAAATTATTGCACTGCGTGCTGATATGGATGCACTTCCCATTCAGGAAACCAATAAAACAGATTATGTTTCACAAAATGCAGGTGTCATGCATGCATGTGGTCATGATGTCCACACTTCTAGCTTATTGGGTGTTGCTTCGGTTTTACAGCAATTTAAAAATGAGTTTTCAGGAACTGTAAAATTATTGTTTCAACCTGGTGAAGAAAAACTCCCCGGTGGTGCATCAATGATGATAAAAGAAGGTGTATTAAAAAATCCTTCGGTTTCAGGAATTTTAGGACAACATGTAATGCCGTTGATTGAAACCGGCAAAGTGGGTTTCAGAAGCGGTGTGTATATGGCCAGTACGGATGAAATATATGTAACCATAAAAGGAAAAGGAGGTCATGGAGCTATACCACATCAGAATATTGATCCGGTATTGATAGCATCACATATCATTGTCGCATTGCAACAGATTGTAAGTAGAAATGCAAACCCCATTATGCCAAGTGTTTTGTCATTCGGTAAAGTTGTTGCCAACGGAGCAACCAATGTAATTCCCGACAGTGTTTATCTTGAAGGAACTTTCAGAACATTGGATGAGAGATGGCGTAATGATGCCCATGCAAAAATGATAAAAATGGCAGAAGCTATAGCCGAAGGAATGGGAGGGAAGTGTGAGTTTAAAATTGTGCGGGGATATCCTGCATTGGTTAACAATCCGGAACTTACAGCATCTGCCAGAAAAAATGCTGTTGATTATCTGGGAGAAGAGAACGTGCTTGATCTTGACATCTGGATGGCGGCAGAAGATTTTGCATTTTATTCGCAGGAGACCAATGCTTGCTTTTACCGTTTGGGGACAAGAAATGAAGCCAAGGGTATTACTTCATCGGTACATACATCAACATTTGATATTGACGAGAACGCATTGAAAACAGGTGTAGGTCTAATGACTTATCTGGCACTTTGCGAATTGAAGCAGTAACAAAGGGTTAATAATAGCGCTTCTTCAAAGTTGGATGCTCAATAAAAGATTATTTAAAACCGTGTAGGATAGTAATGTTATCTATATGTAATAAGTTTCCTGTTTATAATATTTCCGATGTTGTGAATAGAAATAGTGTTCATACCGTTTTCAAATTTATTCACTACTCGCTTGCGATTACTATTGCTGAACACATGATGTATTTTCAGACGTTGAAAGTCAACAACAAAAGAATTTAGTGTGATCTTTGTTCCACAAACGAATGCTTGTGCGATAATTTTAGCAATAATATTTTAAGAGAAACTGATTTTTTTCGCAGCATGACGGTTTATGTATTTGCGAAGTATAATAATTTTGTCACTGAATCTTAATCGAAGAATCCCGATAGATATTGGGGTTGAACCTTGCTAAAAATCAAAATCTTGGTTCAACCATCACTTTGGCAAGGTTAAATCAATGAGGATACGTAAGTTTGTTGGACGTTTCACAAGACTAAACCCATCTACATGTGAACCGTCTGCCATGCGAGATGGTGTTTGAGTAACTTATTATTTTTCTAATGGAATTCATGATATCGCTTTGCGGTGTGAGATACCGATAGCTTTCGGTAGCACTTCATCAGATTCTGGTAGGGCCACCTACTCGATTAACTGCTGCAATTTTGTCAATTGTCGGTTGTATTTTCTCTAACATTCTTTCGGCAATCAATTCGTGATATTTTTCATTTGCATAAATTCCATTTTTAAATAGATACTCTCCATTTTTAATGGGCTCAGAACCGCTAATAAAATTGTCTTGTACAATAGTCGGAGCTTTCCTTATAAACTTATCAAGTCTTTTTGATAAAAGTCGCTCTATTCTTGTATTTGCTCTAATTGGTGGTCCGAGAATAAATAGTTTAATGTTATTCATTCTGCTGTATTCAATTACCTCATTCACGAGGTCTAAATATAACTTTTGAGAATAATTAGCATTGCCAAGTAATAATCCAAAAATGTAGTTTAGGTTTATCAATGTTTTATGAATTAATGAGCTATCATGAAACGTGGAAAGATTATATCTTGCATCAAAAGAAAGCAAATCATGTTTTTCCGGATTCACATTATTAAATATCGGGAGATTTAATGACCATTTTTTTCTACCAGTAGAGCTATCCATAAATTTGTAGTACAATTTTACCAGTCGTAGAAATGGCTCTGGTCTTATAGAGAATACAAGAATGTCTATGGTTTGATTTTGTTTATATTCTTCGATTTTGTTTCTGCAATTTCTAAAGCGTTCATATCGGATAATGTTTACATTAAATTTTATTTCTCGACTGTTTTCCAATTTTTGCTTGAGTAATTGATGGAAAAGATTTTCAAAAGGTAAATCACCTTGAACGGGAAAACAACCGCCAACAAATGTAAAATTGATCTCCTTAAAATCTATTTTGTGCAGGAAGGCTTTCGATGCAAAATATTCTTGTGGAGATAAAATCGTTCTATCATTATCAATTGAAAAACCTTTAAGGTTGTTACTTTTCTCAAATGATGCAATGAATTTTTCAGCATATAATAGGGGAACCCTTTGGTCAAGTCGGTTAAATAATTTTGGAAGCGTATAATTTTTTATATTGTCTGGAAAGAAGTTACAAATACTTGTTTGCTTTTGTGTCAAGGTAATTTGACCAATTTTGTTTCCGCCAATTGCATATAGCATATATAGAATATAGTGGAAAAACTCATTATTATCCAGTTGAAGGAATGGAGAGTTTACAACACACAAATTATACGGCTTAGTAAGCTCTGCTATTTTTGTTATCCAAGTCCAATACTCTCTTGAATCTTGATGAAAAAACGGATAATTGCCAGTGTCAAGATTGTAATCACAGTGCCCCAAAGCAATACCACTAATTATAGTTGAACTATTTTTTAGAATTTCTGCTAAATTGTCCAACCCTTTTTTAGTTTCTATAACAGGGATTATTTCATTATTGCCTGCTCCGACTTTTTTTAGATCATCATGCAACTTCAAAATTTGAATAGAACTGTCTATTTTGGGAGCAAAGATTGTGATTGGCTGCTTTAGTTTAGCTACAATTTCCAGGTCTAAAACATATTCAGGAGAATCGACTGCGTTTATTCTAATACCAATTGTATAGGTACCAATTTCAGTGTTACATTTTTCAACGATTGTGTCGAAATATCTTCTATAGTTTGTTTTAAGAATTGTTGTGTTTGCGGGAGATAGGCAATCTTGGATACTGTCCTCAAAGTCAAAACATAGCGTTGTTTTACTGTCGGTATGAGCCAATAGCGAGTCTAATGACGTACTTTCATTATATTTTATGTAATGGTATGCTCTCATCGGATATGTTGTTGCAGCTTACGTCAGAATTCCGAGCAATCAGGACAAGTTGTGAAAAAGTAATTTAAAAGCATTTACAAATATAAATTAATTTCAATGGTTTTAGAGATAAAAACAGCAACTAAAAATGCCACAAATACAAGGTGGCAACCACGAGTAAATAAGCTTTTCAGGCATAGAGAGTCAGATATCCTAGGACAAAGAAATTTGTTTTATAGATAAATTGGATTTAAAACAACACGGCATACAATCTCGTGGTTCAACCATCACCCTAAAAAGGTTAAAATAACGAGGCTACGAAAGTTTGTTGGAGGTTTACACAGCACTAAACCCATCTATATGTGAACCGCTAAGTATGCAACTGAGATTGAATGATTCAATATCATTTAATCGAAAGTTGGGAGCGTAGCTCGCGTACGCTTAGTGGTGTGAGAGCCTCTCCCTGTCAGCAACCGCTGGCGGGGCGGGCTACTCGATTATCGGCTGCCCTTCTGTCTGTCGTGGTAGGGTGTCTGCTGTGAGTTGTCGTGTCGGTTGTGCGGTCGGTGTATTTTTATTTTTCAAAAAGAGGGGAAGAAAAAAATGAAGTTTTAGTCAGTCGGGAAAGGACAAGCTCTTTTGCAAGTTAGGGTTTGAGTGTCGGCTTTGTGCGACTTGCAAATGTGCTTGTCCGTGTGTGTCGGCTGGTTTAAAATTTATAGCTGTAACCCAAACGAATTACTTGTGTTTCGTAGTAATCATCGCTTGTGTAAGAAAATCCATTTCCTTGAATTGTCCTTTTAATAACCATTGTATTGAACAAATCGTTGGCATTGAAAAACAATTCGCCTTTTTCTTTTTGTATGATTTTTTTAAGCCCTAAATCCAACGAAAAACGCTGTCCGATTTTTCCTTGCGGAATAATGTCGGGTGCTAAATAAACGGCTGTAACTTGCAATTCAAAATTTTTAGGCAAATGAAAATTGTTGTTCAGTTTTACGTTGCCCGAAAAAATTGTTTGTTTGTCTGCCGAAAAAGTATGCGGAACAGGATATAAATTTTCAACCGTGAAAGCATTAATTTGATTGTAATAAACATTTGCGTAAATGTTGAACGAATACCATTTTGATATGTCTTGATTAAGCACAATTTCCAAACCTGTATTATGGCTTTTCCCTGCATTTTGAAAAATAGCATAAATCAAATTACTATTAGGCACAATGGTTGAAATTCGTGTGATTGTTGCATTTGCAAAACGATAGTATGCAGCCGAATAAAAGTAACCGCTTTTCCAACTTGTTTTGTAACCTAATTCAAAGGAGTTTGTGAATTGTGGTCGCAATGCAGGATTGCCGACTTTAATAATTTCCGCATCATCATATTTTGGGAAAATGCGAATGTCCACTTCATTTGGTCTGTCCACTCTGCGATTGTAGAAAAGCGAAAGTTTATTGTGGTCATTGATTTTATACGCCAAACGAAAATTCGGAAATGGTTGTGTGTAATCGTAGCCGTCACTTGTGTAAGTGTTGTGATTAGGATTTACTTTGTAATCTATTTTCACATACTCCACTCGCAAACCTAATTCAGCTTCCCATTTAGCATTTTCAAAAATGTAGTTTCCGTATAATGCAGGAATAATTTCGTTGTAAGTTGCCCAACCGCCTGCGTTGGTGTCCAACACCGAATTTGCACCTGGCTGAAAATCCATATTTGTCGGTATGTTTCTGTATCTGAATTTTACGCCTGTTTCAATTCTCCCATATTTCAACGGTTTTATGTAATCAACATTCAAATCATAAACTTGCTCGTCCGACAATAATTTAAACGCATCAGTTCCTTTTGAATTTGGTAAATAATTATCGTAAAAATATTTTTCATCTTCTCTGTGAAATGTATAATTGAAACCAACATTCAACAAATGCCCTGCTTGTTTGAATTTGTGCTGGTAATTTGCCGAAGCCATTGCCGTTGTTTTCAGTTCATCTTCCAAAAATTGCCACAAGCGAAGTCGGTTTGATAAATCAGAATTAAAAAAAGGTTGGTCGCCTCTGTCAATTATTTTTTCACTTCCAAACAAACCCGAAACGGTTAATGTATTGTGTTCGTTGATATACCAATCTATTCCTGCTTTTGAAGTAAAGAAATTTGTGTTGCGGTTTCGCTTCAACTGTTGTTTGATAATTGTTCCGTCATCGTAAGTCCGTGTTACAAACTCGTTTTTGTTCAATGTCTGCGTATATAGATTGTCCGCTTGAAAAAAGATATTTATTTTCTCTTTTCGGTAATTCAGCGATAAAGACGGATTGACTTTTGGCGTAAAAGTGTATTGCGGTCTTATCGTTGGCAAATTTTCTTTACGCACCCACAAAGCACCTAAACCTGTTGTGAAACCAACTTTTCCGTTAAAACCCTCCTGTTTGTTTTTCTTCATTATGATATTGATAATTCCTGCATTGCCGTTGGCATCGAATTTTGAGGACGGATTGTTGATGATTTCAATGCGTTCAATAGACGATGCTGGAATATTGTCCAAACCTGTTTGGCTACCAAAACCTGTCATTGCCGTTTGTTTGCCGTCAATGAGAATAGTTACTTTATCGTTGCCACGAAGTTGCACTTTATTGTCCTGCACCGTAACACCAGGCAGATTTTGCATTGTTTGTAAAACAGAACCACCGCTTTGGCTAACGTTATCGCTTACGGAATAAGTTTTTTTATCCATTTTGCTACTTACGTCATCTGCTTTTCCTGTAATCACAACTTCATTCAATGTTTTGGTATCTTCTTCCAATTCAATAGTTGCGACATTCAGAAATTCGGATAGCGTTCCCACAAAAAGTGTTTGCTTTTTTGTAGTGAAACCGATGTAAGAAATTTCTAAAAAATAGTTGTTGGGCTTAATTCCTGAAAGTGTAAATCTTCCTTCTTCATCTGTAACTGTTCCCGTTACAAGAACGCTGTCCTTTTCTGTTTTCAGTACAACGTTTACATACGGCAAAGCCGATTTGTCGTTTTTGCTTTTTACAATTCCCGATAGTGTAACCGATGTGGTTTGTGCAAAAGAAACACTGATAGAATAAAAGAGCAACACTTTGATTAAAAGCATTGCTCTTAATAGTTGTTTTGCCATTACTCTTTTACTTCTTTGATGAAGTTTCCGTTTTTGTCAAAAATAAGATCTTTGCCTTTTACTTCTGCTTCATAAGTTACAACGCCTTTGCTGTCGGTAATTTTTGCGGTTTCTTTGATTTTTTGTCCTGCATAATTTTTAGAAATGAATGCTTTCGCATTTGCAGGAAGTTCTTCCATTTTAATTTCCATTTCTGTTTCTAAAATTTTTCCCGAAGCATCAATTAAAAGCGAATATTCTTTTTCACTAACTTCAAATCCAGCTTCGTAGTTGGCTTTTTCTTTTTCCCATTTAATTTCTTTTGCATTGGGGTAACTTTTTTGCAGGGCGGCTTTTACTGTTGTAGGAACTTCTTTGTCGGAAACTTTTTGTGCATTGGCGAATGTTACGCTTAACATTGCCGCCAAAATAATTGCTGATTTTTTCATTGTTTTTAATTTTTATAGGGCAAAGATGTGAAGCGATTTAGAAGAAATTTTGAATTGCCTAACGTTAGATACTATTTTGTTTATTAATATTGCGGTGTGTATATATCGTCATTAAAACCATAATGATTATCGCAACCAAAGAGGCATTTAAAGTACCCAAAGCAAGGCCACCCTTAGCGGTTGGCTTAGTAAGGAAATCACCAAACGTTGCACCAAAAGGTCTTGTGAAAACAAAGGCAATCCAAAAAAGAATAATATGATTTATCCTGCTTAAATAATGTAGTAGCACCACTATCACTATAATTAAACCCGTTACCAATGCTCCATTCAAGTAGCTTAACCCAATGTTATCACTTAGAAAATCGCCAAAAGCTGTACCCAAGCTGTTTGAAAATAGTATGGCAATCCAATAATAGATTTCTTTGTTTTTTTCAAAAATAGGGTACACCTCAAGCGATTTATATTTTTTATACCAAAGAAATAGAGTTAGCATAAGACAACTAATAAGTGTGATGCTGCCTAAGGCATAACCCAAATGCATTGTCCGATCAATAAAATCAGATATTTCTGTACCTAAAGTAGTAGTACTCACAATTACTAACCAATAAATGGTGGGTACATATTTTTTCTGCTGCAATTGAAGAAATAAAACAAAAATAAAAAATACTACTGTTATCCCAATGCCTGTGGCATAGCCTAAATTGAGTGTCATTGAAATAAAATCACCTAAAGTTTCGCCAAGTGTTGTAGCCACAATTTTCATCAACCAGAATAGGATCGTTATTTGGGCAACTTTGTTTAAACTGTTCATAATAAATATTTTTGTTAAACTTATTTTGTAATTATTTAGAAAAAATATTCCGAATTAAGGAAAATCAATTTGGGTATTGATGTATCAAATCGGAATTTCTTATCTGCTTTTTTCTATTCCATTTGTAATGATGTGTCCAGTAAGATATTTTCATTGACAAATAGCCGATGCCGGCACCAACCAAAACATCGCTGATATAATGCTTGTTGTTTGCCATGCGCAATACACCTACTGTTGTAGCTATGCCATAAGAAACATAAGGCATCCACTTGTATCTGTCCTTATATTCTTCATTCAAAAATGTAGCTGCAGCAAATGCCTGTGCCGTATGACCCGAAGGAAAAGAAGCATAATTGGATTGATCAGGTCGTTGTATGTGTGCGGTGTTCTTTAAAAGCTGTGTAATCGCTATCATTCCCAATTCTCCTTTTAGCAGTATGGCTGTACGATTTGGAATATCATTTTTAGATTTTATGCCAAAAGCATCTAACCCGTAAGCAATTGCGATAGGGCTATACTGCAAATAATCATCTACGTGGGTTCTGAATTTTAACCAATGTTCGTTTCGCTCTTCAACAATTTCATTTTTCGGGCTTTCTAAACTGTTTCCGTTTAGTGCAAGTCCTGTAATAATCAACGAACTTGGAATGTAGAGTTGTTTAACTGTGAATTTGGTTTTAGACAGTAGATTTTTGTTTAATGTATCTGATTTTACTACAAATATGCTATCTGTACTTTGTGCAAAAGATAGTTGAAAGGTCATTAGCACTAATGCCAATAATGTGGCTCTTATCATCAATTTTTTTAGCCGCAAGGTATTTTTGAATTTAGAAGAAATCTTGAATTTCAAAACCGCACCGAAAAGGAATGAAGACTATCTTCAAAGGTGTAGCTAATGCGCCAATTATAACGATTACAAATTTCCTTAACAATCGCCAATCCTAAACCGCTATTGGTAGTTTGTGAAGATGAAACTGAAAAACGTTCAAATAATTTCTCGTTACTTAATGCTGTTTTTCCTGTATTGGAAACGGTTAGTGTTTTGTTTGAAAAACTGATTTGTATTTTTCCTTGTTCTGTGTTGTGAACGATGGCATTGATCAATAAATTATTGACCAAAATTTCAAGCAAAGCTTTGTTGCAAGTAACGGTTATTTTTTCGGAAAGGTTTTTATTGATAGAAATATATTTTGTCGTTGTAAAGTCAATCAATAATTCAAGTGTTTCGTTAATTACTTCTGTCAGTTCTATGTTTTCAACTTCAGCAAATTGATTATTTTCAATTTTTGCCAAAAGCAATAAGTTCTTGTTTATTCTTGTCATTCGTGAAAGCGGTAAATCAATCGCAGTCAATAATTCCGCTTGTTCGCTTGTAATGTTTTTGTTTTGCAGTAATATATTCAATTTGGACTTCAAAACCGCCAAAGGTGTTTGCAATTCGTGGGAAGCATTTTCAATAAACGTTTTTTGTTGGCTGTAAACAGAAATATTTTTATCAATCAACTTTTCTAATGATTGATTGAGTTCTTCAAATTCTTTGATGTCTGTTTTGTCAAATGAAAAGCTTTGCTTTTCGGTCAAATCAAAAGCTTTTAACATTTCAAGTGTGTTTTGAAATGGTTGCCAAATTCTTTTTGAAAAACGATTGGTAACAAAAAGCAAAACCAACAACAGCAACGCAATCAAAACAAAGAAAACAATCGCAATATTTTCAATCAAATCTTCGGTTTCAACTAAACTAATTCGTGCTGTAAAAGTATAGGGTTTGTTTTCAATGACAACAGGGGTTTGAAAAACCCTGTAAGGCTCGTATTCGTTATCCAAACTATCAATAAAACTTTTGTAGAAAAATGTATCACCAACAACAGATACAGCCGAGGGCTGTATTTTTATGTCTCTATTGTAACGATTGAAATTTTCAATCTCAGTTTGCTTGAAATTTTGTAAATAATAATGCAGAAATTCTTTTTTATAAAGCAATAGAGTTTCATCTGCATCTTCAATGTAAAGCCGATTTATTGAAAAATAAAAGACTGGTGCGGCTATCAGCAAAACCACTATACTGCATATCAAGTAAATGCAAAATGTTTTATTTAAAAGTTTTACGCTTCCCATTTGTAACCTGTCCCATAAATTGTTTTAATGTAATTGCCGTAATTTGCTTCGGTCAATTTCTTTTTAAGGTTTTTAACATGAGCATAAACAAAATCGTGATTGTCGAACATATCAGCAATGTCGCCTGAAAGATGTTCTGCCAAAGCACCTTTTGAAACAACACGGTTTTTGTTTCCGATGAAAAAAAGCAATAAATCAATTTCTTTTTTTGTCAGAGAAATTTCAACATCATTCACTTTTACGGTCTTGCCTAACAAGTCAATAGTTATTTCATTTTGTTGAACAATGTTTGAACTGTTGAATTGTTTCCTGCGAATAAGAGAATGTATTCTTGCCGAAAGTTCCGAATGATGAAATGGCTTTGCCAAATAATCATCAGCACCTATTTGTAAACCTTTTACTTTGTCCTCAATAGAATTTTTTGCGGAAATAATAATTACTCCGTCTTGCTTGTTTTCTTCTTTCAATAATTCCAACAAAGCAAGTCCGTTGCCGTCTGGCAGCATTATATCCAACAAAATGCAGTCGTATTGATAAACAGCAATTTTGTCTGTTGCTTGATTGTAGTTTTCGGCAACTTCACACACATAGTTTTGTCCCGACAAGTATTTTACAATGTCTTGTGCAAGTTCGTGTTCATCTTCTACAATCAATATTTTCATTCGTCAAATTTACAATTTGAATTTTGAAGAAATTTAGAATGTCCGTAAAAGTTGCGTTGGGATTGGCTCTTTTGACTCGTCCTAT
>WBZM01000739.1_pt1 | contig 40782 bp, 33 predicted proteins | sample 5204271 | NCBI WGS metagenome assembly WBZM01 (sample SAMN12344346, study PRJNA552823) | activated sludge metagenome | biome: Activated sludge suspended growth; feature: Nitrification reactor; material: Wastewater; isolation source: activated sludge from nitrification reactor of wastewater... | reverse complement strand
TGAGCTTCCCTCGCTCGTCCACGGCACAGCTCACTTTCCAGGGCATGCCGGCCAGTCAGCCGTACACCCCTCAAGCTGTCACCGATGTCACCGGACTGGCCTGTAACCGATGTTGCCGGACTGCACATCCGGGGCCCCACCCTGCTGCGCGGGGCCCTGCGCGGCTGTCGCCCTACGGGCTCGGCCGCGCGTCCCGCGGGGAGGGGCGATGCCCCTCCCCAGCCTTCGGCTGGGACCCCTCCCCTCGCAACCTGTGGTCATGCCGCCATCAGGCCGCGGCCTCCTCGGCGTCGGGCTTCGGCCCCGCGGCCTCCGGCGCCGCCGCGCCGGCGGCCTCCTTGAGGCGCGTGGCCAGGCGCTCGAAGGCGGCGGGGTTGGCGCGCAGCCACTCGGCGGCCCGCTCCCGCCCCTGGCCGATGCGCTCCCCCTCCAGCGAGAAGTGGGCCCCGGCCTTCTCCACCAGGCCCCGCTCCACGCCCAGGTCCACCGCCTCGCCGAAGCGGTCCACCCCGGCGCCGTAGCGGATGTCGAACTCGGCCTCGCGGAAGGGGGGCGCCACCTTGTTCTTCACCACCTTGACCCGGGTGCGGCTGCCGATCACCTGCTCGCCGTCCTTCACCGCGCCGATGCGCCGGATGTCGAGGCGCACCGAGGCGTAGAACTTGAGGGCGTGGCCGCCGGTGGTGGTCTCGGGGTTGCCGAAGACCACGCCGATCTTCATGCGGATCTGGTTGATGAAGACCACCATGGCCTGGTTGCGCGACACCACCGCGGTGAGCTTGCGCAGCGCCTGGCTCATCAGGCGCGCCTGCACGCCCATGTGGGCGTCGCCCATCTCCCCCTCGATCTCGGCCTTGGGCACCAGGGCCGCCACCGAGTCCACCACCACCAGGTCCACCGCGCCGGAGCGGACCAGCTGCTCGGCGATCTCCAGCGCCTGCTCGCCGGTGTCGGGCTGCGACACCAGCAGGTCGGCCAGGCTCACGCCCAGCTTCCGGGCGTAGCCCACGTCGAGGGCGTGCTCGGCGTCCACGAAGGCGGCCACCCCGCCCAGCCGCTGCACCTCGGCGATGGCGTGGAGCGCCAGGGTGGTCTTGCCCGAGGACTCGGGGCCGAAGATCTCCACCACCCGGCCGCGGGGCAGCCCGCCCACCCCCAGCGCCAGGTCCAGCCCCAGCGAGCCGGTGGGCACCACCTGCACCGGGGCCGGCTCGGAGGCCTCGCCGAGGCGCATCACCGCCCCCTTGCCGAACTGCTTCTCGATGCCCGAGAGCGCCGCCGCCAGGGCCTTCACCTTCTCGCTCAGCCTGCTCATCTCCGCCGTCCTCTTCCTCCCGCCGCGGGCGGGGTCGTGGCCGGGGTATCCGGCCGGGGTCCTGCGGGCCGCCCGGTGGGCTCACCCGATGGGCCGGTCCAGGGCCCGGTACTGGATGGCCTCGGCCACGTGGGCCGCGGCGACGCCGTCGGCGCCCGCCAGGTCGGCGATGGTGCGCGCCACCCGCAGCACCTTGTCGTGGACCCGCGCCGAGAGGCCGAGCCGCTCGATGGCCTGGGCCAGGATGGCCTTCCCCTCTGCGTCGGGCGTGCAGTGCCGGCGCAGCGCCGCCCCGCGGAGCCGGGCGTTGACGCGCGCCCCGGGGGCCCGCCGGGCCGAGAGCCGGCGCACCGCCAGCACCCGGGCCCGGGCCTCGGCGGTGCCGGGCCCCTTGCCGGCCAGCGCCAGCGCCGAGGGCGGCACCGCCGGCACGTCCACCTGGAGGTCGATGCGGTCGAGGAGCGGCCCGCTCACCCGCCGCCGGTACTTCTGCAGCTCGGGGACGGTGCAGCGGCAGCGCCGCACCGAGTCGCCCAGGTGGCCGCAGGGGCACGGGTTCATGGCGGCCACCAGGCTGAAGCGGGCCGGGAAGGTGACGGTGCAGCCGGCCCGGGCCACCACCACCTCCCCCTCCTCGGCCGGCTGGCGCAGCGCCTCCAGCACGTGGCGGCGGAACTCCGGCAGCTCGTCGAGGAAGAGCACCCCGTGGTGGGCCAGCGAGACCTCGCCCGGGCGCGGCACGGTGGAGCCGCCCACCAGGCCGGCGTCGGAGATGGTGTGGTGCGGCGCGCGGAAGGGGCGCTCGGAGAGCAGGCCGCGCCCGCGGGTCAGGCCGGCCACGCTGTGGACCACGGTGGTCTCCAGCGCCTCCTCGAAGTCGAGCGGGGGCAGCAGGCCGGGCAGGCGGCGCGCCAGCATGGTCTTGCCGCTGCCGGGCGGGCCGAAGAGGAGCAGGTTGTGGCCGCCGGCGGCCGCCACCTCCAGGGCCCGCTTGGCGTGCTCCTGCCCGGCCACGTCGGCGAGGTCCGGGCCGGCCTGGGGCGGCGGCTCGGGCGGGGCCGGCGGCAGCGGCGGGAGCGGCGCCTCCCCCTTGGCCCAGGCCACCAGCTGGCCGAGGTGGCCCACCGCGTGGACCGTGAGCCCGGCCACCACCGCCGCCTCGCGGGCGTTGGCCTCCGGCACCACCAGCGCGCGGGCGCCGGCGCGCCGCGCCTCCATGGCCACCGGCAGCACGCCGCGCACCGGGCGCACCTCGCCGGAGAGGGCCAGCTCGCCGAGGAAGCGGAGCCCCTCGATGGCCGCGGCCGGCAGCACGCCGCTGGCGGCGAGGAGGGAGACCGCCATGGGCAGGTCCAGCCCGGCGCCGTCCTTGCGCAGGTCGGAGGGGGCCAGGTTGATGACGATGCGCTTGGCCGGCAGGATCACGCCGCAGGCGCGCACCGCCGCCTGCACGCGCACCCGCGCCTCGGAGACGGCGCCGGCCGCCAGGCCCACCAGGTGGATGGCGGGCATCCCGGTGGAGGCCTCGACCTCCACGTCGACCGGGAAGGCCTCGACGCCGATGACGGTGGCGGAGCGGACGCGAGCCAGCATGGCCGGCGGGAGTGCAGCGCCCAGGCCAGGCGCGCGGCCCCGTGGTGGCGCGGGGTTGCGGCGGCGGGCGGGCCCGGACGGCGGCCGCGGCGCGGCCGGTGGACCGCGCGGCGGCCGGCCGGGTCGCCCCTGGGCGGCGGATCAGCGGAGGCCGGCCAGGCCGGCGGCGCGGGCCAGGACCGCGTCGAAGGCCGCGGCGGTGAGCCGGCCGGTCCGCGTGTTCTGCTGCGACACGTGGTAGCTCGCCACCAGGGCCGGCGCGCCGGGAAGGCCGAGCTCGGCACCGTGCCCGAAGGCCGGGCGAGGGCGCGGCAGGCCGATGCCGGCGCCGGCCAGGGCGTCGAGGGCCGCCCGCCAGGCCACCGCGCCGAGGCAGAGGACGGCCCGCGGCGCCAGGAGGTCGAGCTCGCGCGCCAGGAACGGGGCGCAGCGGCGCAGCTCGGCCGGCGCCGGGGCGTTGTCCGGGGGCACGCAGCGCGCCGCGTTGCTCAGGAAGGCGCCCCGGAGCACCAGGCCGTCGTCGCGGGCGGTGGCGCCGGGCTGGCTGGCCAGGCCGGCGCGGTGGAGCGCCGCGTAGAGGAAGTCGCCCGAGGCGTCGCCGGTGAAGACGCGGCCGGTCCGGTTGGCGCCGTGGGCGCCCGGGGCGAGGCCCAGGATCAGGAGGGGCGCGGCGGGATCGCCGAAGCCGGGCACCGGGCGGCCCCAGTAGGTCTCCCCGGCGTAGGCGCGGCGGCGGGTGCGGGCCACCTCCTCGCGCCAGGCCACCAGGCGCGGACAGGCGCGGCAGGCCTCGATCCCGGCGGCCAGCGTGGCGAGGGCGGCGCGGGCCCCGCGGGCGGTGGGACGCGCGGGCACGGGGGCGGCGGGGCGGGCCAGGGCCGCCCCGGGGCGGCTAGAAGAGGGACTCGGGGACGAACACGATGTCCCCCGGCTCCAGCCGGTAGTTCGGCGCCTTCCCCAGCGCGATGTCCTGCACGTTCACCTTCACCTTCACTTCCTGCCCGTTCACGTGCCGCGTCACCGACGTGCTGTTCTGCGCCGCGCTCTTCGTGAACCCGCCCGCCAGGGTCAGCGCCTGCACGATCGACATCCCCTCCTCGTACGGGAACGTCCCCGGCTTCTGCACCTCCCCGAACACGAACACCTTCTTCGAGTTGTACTCCTTCACCAGCACCGTCACCTGCGGGTCCCTCAGGTACCCCTCCGACAGGCACGCCCTCAGCTTCTCCGCCACCCCGTTCGCCGTCAGGCCTCCCACCACCACCCGCTTGCACAGCGGGAAGATGACGTCCCCCTCCGGCCCGATCTGGAACACCCCCGACAGCTCCGGCTCCTGGAACACCCGCGCCTCGAACACGTCCCCGGCGCCCAGGGTCGCCGCCGCCAGGTCCAGCGGCGACGCCGACGACGGCAGCGCCGCCGGCGCCACCGCGCGCGACGCCGGCACGCAGGCCGACACGAGGAGGCTCATCAGCACGACGGCGCGACGGGTGCGGTTCATGGGCGGCATTCTACGCGGATGCGCTCCGGTTGCGAGGTCGGGCCCCCGTCACCGGGTGGCCCACAAACGCCCGGCGGCGCTCCGGTCTGACCGGGCGCCGCCGTGGGTGATCACCTGCAGGCCCGGGGGCCTAGTAGGTGGCGACCGCCTTCAGCCACACCTCGTTCTTGGTGTACTCGAAGACGTTGTACTTGCTGATGGCCACCGCGGAGGCGGCGCGATCGGTGTAGGCGTAGGCCAGCTCGCACTTGAGCCAGCGCGTCACCTCGAGGTCCACGCCCGGCTCCACCGTCAGGATGGTGGAGCTGCCCGTGGACCCCTGGAAGCTCAGCGCCCGCATGGTGGCGCCGAGCTTCAGGCCGACGCGGCCCGCCACCAGCTGGCGCGCCGCGAGGCCCAGCTTGTGCTGCTCGTAGAGGGCCGTCCGCTCGGCCTGGAGGTCGTGGCCGTAGGTCAGCTTGACGCGACCGGCCTCGGTCGGGAGCCACTCCAGCTCCGCGGTGGCCAGCCAGGTGGAGAGCGAGGGGGTGATGGACAGCGTCGAGCCGTAGCCGGCCTCGAGGGTGGCCGACATGTGCGGCGTCACCAGGCCGGTGATCCCGGCCTGCAGCCGCACGCCGGCCGGGTCGTTCGGCACGCCCGGGATCACCTGCGTGTCGAAGGGCACCCGCTTGAAGAACTCGCCCTCGAAGATCGCCGAGGTGCGCGGCAGGAACTTCCAGCGCACGTCGGCGCCGGCGGAGAGCTCGTTGTAGCCGAGGCGCGTCAGCACGTCGGCCTGGCAGATGGGGTTGGCCGGGTCGTCGCAGACCACCCCGCCGGCGAAGAAGCGCTCGTAGGTCTCGAGCTCCCAGGCCCCGTTGAAGCCCACCGTGAGGGCCCCGCCACCCGGGCGCCAGGGCACGCGCAGCGACAGCGTGTTGAAGGTCGACACCGCGCCGGCGGAGAGCGAGAGGGCCCGCGGCCGCTCGCTGCGCTGGAAGGTGTCGTCGATCTCCAGGCCGACCGTGCCCTGCTTGTTCACGGTGATGCCGAGCGAGGCGTCGCCGTAGACCTTGGAGAGGTCCTTCGAGCCGGAGTCCTCCAGGCCGAGGTACTGGGCGAAGTCGAGGCGCGCGGTGGCCTCCACCTCGGCCACCTCACCCGGCACGTTCAGCTTCAGGCCGGGGCGGACGCGGAGGATCAGGTCCCCGGCGGTCTTGAGGGCGTCGTTCACGTACACGTTGGAGTCGTAGCGCCCCTCCAGCTCCAGGAAGGGGTGCAGCCGCCCGTCGCTCCCGCCGAAGCGGATGCCGTTCCCCGCCGCGCCCCAGGCCGGCATCGCCACGCCCAGCGCCAGCACCGCCGCGGCCATCTTGCTCGTCATGCGCATGTCTTCGTGTCCCTCTCCGGTGATGCGTGCGACGGCCCGGGCTCGCCGGGCACCGCCTCGAAAGTCGATCCGGCCGACCCCTGCCGGCCCGGGCCCTGCGGATCCGCTAGAACGGGCTGGCCGGCTTGGGCCGCCGGGGCGGCGGCGGCGGGGGAGCGCCGCTCCCGCCCGCACCACCGTGGCCACCGCGGCCGCCGCGGCGACCGCTCGCCTCGGCGCTGGCGTCCGACATGCCCTGGGGCGCCTGGACCTCGACGGTGGTCTTCTCGTCCACGATGTAGGCCAGCTGGCCGATGCACTGCTCGGCGTCGCCCTTGAGGGCGTCCACCTTGGTGCGGGCGATGCCGATGCGGGCGAACTCGGAGTCGGAGGCCGGGTCCTTGGCGGTCAGCGCCTCGTGCAGCGCGATGTCGGCCTGCTCGGCGACCTTGATCAGCCCCTTCACCTGCGCGAGCTTCTCGTTGACGCAGTTGAGCTTCACCACGTCCTTCTCGGCCCGGGCGTCCTCGACCCGCTGCAGGATGGTGCGCAGCGAGCCCTTCATCCGCTCCAGGTTCTCGGCCGACTTCTCCAGCTTCTGGGAGTCGGAGAGCTTGGCGGCCTTGCTCGAGGTACCCGGAAGGTGCTGTGCCCAAGCGGGGCCGGCGAGGACGACGCAGCCAAGGGCTGCCGCGAGAAGCTTGCTGATCAAGTGAACCCCCAACCGGCCCGAACGGCCGTGAAAGACTGCGGAACTATAAGGGATCGCGCTCGGCATCGTCAATGCAGAGCGCCCCCGGACGGTGCGTCGATGGCACTCAAGGTGCCACGGGTCGCTCTTCACTCCCCGCCTCTGGCCCGTCCTTGTCCCCGTCGGTCGAGACCACGGAGCAACGCCACCGGTCACCGGCCTTGACCATTCGGGCCGGCACCTCGTCCGAAGTCTCGGCAAATGGCTGGGATGCGCCGTTCTTCTGCCAGTGGAAGCGATAGCGGACTGAGTCGCCGTCCGGGTCCTCGGCCCGCTGGATCACCTCGCAGCGCATGGACTGGCCTGCGACAATCCGCTCCGGGGCAATCCGGACCCTGGCCGGGCCCGGGGGCGCGTTGGCGATGGTCCGCTCGGTGGCGGCCGCCGGGCCGGGGTTGGTGCCGTCGCTCGGGGTGACCGCGCAGCGGAGCCGATCACCCCGGGAGGTCACGCTGGCGGGTTGGCGGGTGGGGTCGGGCTGCAGGGGGAGCGGGCGGTCGTTGCGCCACCAACCATACGTGTAGGTGACCTCGTCGCCGTCGGGGTCCACCGCCGGGACCGCCACCCGGCAGGTCAGCTCGTCGGTGGTGAGGGCCGGGTCGGGCTCGATGGCCAGCACCGGGGCGCTGGGCGGGCTGTTCTGGACCACCACCTCGGCCACGCCCCGGCCGCTCTCGGCGTACCCGTCCGACGACCAGGCCTCGCAGCGCCAGCGCTCGCCGCGGCGCACCACGCCGGCCGGGAGGACCGCCGTGCCGTCGGCCACCGCCTCCGGCCTGTCGTTGCGCAGCCAGCGGTGGCGCAGCGTGACCGGCTCCTGGTCGGCGTCGCGATCCGGCACGGTGGCGTCGCAGGCCAGCTGGGCGCCGACCGTGGGCGCGAGGGGCTTGACCACCACCGAGGGGGCGGGCGGCGGGGTGTTGCGGATCACCGCGGTGAGCACCACCCGCTCGCCGGCCGCCTCGCCGTCGCCGGGCACCACCTCGACGCGCCAGACCTCCCGGTGGCGCACGGTGCGCGGCGGGGCCGACGGGCCCTCCAGGGCGAAGGGCAGGCCGTCGCGCGACCAGAGGTACTTGTAGCTGACGGCGTCGCCGTCGTGATCGGCCGAGGGCCGGGTGACGCGCACCGCCAGGCCGGTCAGCACGGTGGGCTCGGCCGGCTCCAGCACCGCCACCGGGGCGGTGGGGGGCGTGTTGCGGGCCTCGCAGCTGGCCACCGAGGACGGGCCGGCCAGCTCGCCGTCCCAGGGCGTCACCTGCACCTGGGCGATCTCGTGCTTCTTGAGCGGGCGGGGGAAGCGGGCCGCCGTGGCGCCGGGCACCGGGCTGCCGTTGAGCGTCCACTCGTAGCGGTAGCTCACCGCGTCGCCGTCGGCGTCGGTGGCGGGGGTGGTGACGCGCGCCTCGGGCACGGTGCCCGACTGGACCGGCCCGTCGCACAGGGCGATGGCGGCGCCGCTGGGCGGGGTGTCGGCGACGGTGAGCTCGGCGCGCGCCGCGGGCGACTCGGCCTCGCCGTCCAGCGCCACCACCTCGACCGCCCATCGCTCGCCCTTGCGGGGCACGCCCCGCGGGATCTGCGCCTGCTCGGGCGGCAGCTCGACGCGCTGCCCGTTGCGGGTCCAGGTGAAGCGGTGGGCCACGTGGTCGCCGTCGGCGTCGGCCGGCTGGTCCACGGCCACGCGGAGCCCGTCCACGCGGCGGGCGCGGGCCGGCTCCAGCTCGACGCGGGGCCGGGGCGGCGGGCTGTTGGCGATGACCACGCTGGCGCGGCCGGAAGGGCCGTGCACCTCGCCGTCGAAGGCCTGCGCCTCGACCTCCCAGGCGTGCCCCTTGGCGAGCAGGTTGACCGGCACCTCGTTGGCGCTGGTCCACATCGACTCCTTCTGCGGCTCCCCGCCCAGGATCAGCACCGGCGCGCCGTTGCGGAACCAGCGGTAGCGGTAGGCCAGGGCGTCGCCGTCGGGGTCGGCGGCCGGGGTGCGCACCTGCACGCGGAGCGGGGCGGTCACCACCGGCCGCTCGGCCGCGAAGGCCAGGCCGGGCGCGCCGGGCGGCGCGTCCTCCACCGTCACCTCGTCGGTGGCCGGCACGCCGGCCTCGGCGCCGTCGTGGGGCGTCACCACCACCCGGACCCGCTCGTGCTTGCGGAAGCCCGAGGGGGGCAGGGTCGGGTCGTCGGTGCCGGTGGGCTTGCCCTCGCGCTGCCAGGCGATGCCCAGCCGCACCGGGTCGCCGTCGGCGTCGGTGGCCGGCGCCAGCACCTCCAGCTTGAGCGGCTCGCCGCCGCGCGGGTGGCGCGGCGCGATGGCGATGCGCGGCGGCTCGGGGGGCGTGTTCACCACCGTCACCATGGCGCTGGCCGCCGGCCCCACCGCCTCGCCGTCGGAGGCCTTGACCGTCACCTCGAAGCGCCCGCCCCGCTCCACCTCGCTGCCCGCCACCAGGCGGCCGTCGCCCCCCACCGCCAGGGGCTGGCCGTCGCGGCGCCACTCGTAGGTGTAGCGCAGCGCGTCGCCGTCGGCGTCCTCGGCCGGCGCGGCCAGCGAGGCCCGCAGCGCGTCGCCCTTGCGCGGCCGGGCCGGCAGGATCTCCACCCGCGGGGCGCCCGGCGCCGAGTTCTGCACCGTCACCTGGGCGGTGGCCGGCGGCCCCTCGGCCTCGCCGTCGAAGGCGCGCAGCTCCAGCGAGAGCACCTGGTGCTTGCGCAGGAGCCCGGCCGGCACCTCGGCGGCGGCGGCCGGGAGCGGCAGGGGCTTGCCGTCCACCAGCCAGCGGTGGCGCAGCGTGAGCGGGTCGCCGTCCACGTCGGTGGCCGGCTGCACCACCGCGGCGCGCACCGCGTCGGTGCGCCGCGGCACCCCCGGCTCCAGGGCCGCGGCGAGGGGCCCCGGCGCGGTGTTGGCGGCGCGGGCGTCGGCCAGGGCCGGCGGCGCGTCGAGCTCGCCGTCGCTGGCGATCACGCGGGCGGTGAGGAGCAGCCCGCGGCGCAGCCGGTCGCCCGGGAAGGTCTCGCCGGTGACGCCGGTCTCCAGGCCGTCGAGGAGCCACTCGGTGCGGTAGGTGACGGCGTCGCCGTCGGCGTCGCTGGCCGGCCGCGTGATGGCCACCCGGACCAGATCGCCGCGGGCGGGCGCGACGGGGTCGATGCGCACCGCCGGGGCGCCCGGGGCGGTGTCCTGGATGGCCAGCTCGGCGCTGGTGGAGGCCGGGCCGCCGCCGGGGGCCGAGAGGACGAAGCGCCAGCGCTCGCCGCGCCGGGCCGTGCCGGCGGGCAGCTCGGCCTTGCCCTCCAGCCCCGCCACCGCCTTGCCGTCGCGCTGCCACTCGACGCGGGGCGCCGGCACCCCCTCGCCGGGGGCCGCGTCGAGCCAGACCCCGCGCCAGCCGGCCTTGAGCTTGTCGCCCACCCGGGCGCCGGCCGGGCCGAGGACCAGGTCCTTGTAGACCGGCGGGTTGGGGCCGGCGCGCCCGCTGCGGGCCGCGTCGTGGCCCGGGCCGGGCCAGGGCGCGGTCGCCACCGCGCTGCCGGCCTTGGCGGCCCGCACCGCGTGGAGCTGCCCCGAGGGCGTGCCCACGAAGGCCGAGAGCGAGCCGTCGCCGGCCAGGTCCCAGAGGAGCGGCGAGGCGGTCACGTCCGGCTCGCCCAGCGCGGCCGGGAAGCCCGGCAGCACCTTGCCGGCGGCCGACACCGCCCAGACCTGGCCGTCGGCCGAGGTCACCGCCACGTCCAGCGCCCCGTCGCGATCCAGGTCGCCCACGGCCGGCCCGCCGAAGAGCCGCTGGCCCACCCGCACCGGGAAGCCCTTGAGCGGCCGGCCGTCGCGCCCCACCGCGTGGAGCAGGCCGTCGGCGGCGGCGAAGACCACGTCGAGGCGGCCGTCGCCGTCGAGGTCCACCACCGCCGGCCCCTCGTAGAGCCGGTAGCCGGCGGCCACCGGGAAGCCCGGCAGCGGGGCCCCCTTCTCGTCCACCGCGTGGAGCTTGAAGTCCTGGCTGGCCACCAGGAGGTCCATGCGCCCGTCGTCGTCGAGGTCGGCGAAGGCCGGGGCCCCGGTCACGGCGAAGGCGGTGACCAGCGGGAAGCCGGGCCGCTCGCGGCCGTTGCCGTTGACCACGTGGACCTTGCCGTCCTCGCAGCCCACCGCCAGCGTGATCCCGCCGGCGAAGGTGGCGCTGGCGGCGGTGGAGGTGACCGGCGACTTGCCCAGGGCGATTGGCCAGCCCTTGGCCGGCGCGCCGCTCCGCTTGAAGGCGTGGAGCCGCCCGTTCTCGTCGCCCACCACCAGCTCCGGCTTGCCGTCGCCGTCCACGTCGGCGAAGGCCGCGCCGGCGCGGGCCCGGGCGCCCAGCTTGACCGGCCACCCCGGCAGCACCCCGCCGCTCCAGAGGACCACCTTGCCGCTGGTGGTCACCGCGGCGACCTCGGGGCGGCGGTCGCCGTCCATGTCGGCGGCGGCCGGTGCGCCGGCGGCCACCTCGCCGTCGCCCAGCGGGATGGGGAAGCCGCCGGGGCTGCCGCCGTCGGCGCGGTACCCCAGCACCAGGTCGCCGGCCGCCACCAGCACGGTGGGGGCGCCGTCGAGGGTCACGCCGGCGGCGGGGTGGCTGATCTTGCCCGCCGTGTCCCGCGGGAAGTTGGACAGCGCACCGGCGCCGAGCGCGGTGGCGAGGAGGAGCTCGAGCATGGCGGTGGCCTAGAGCCGGGCGGCCAGCTGGGCGCTGGTCTCGCGCAGGCGGCTGGAGAGGACGCGGGCGACGTTGATGACCACGAAGGTGAAGCCGTCGCGCGAGTAGGTGCGGAAGGTGGTGAAGCCCTCGGCGGAGAGCTGCAGGGTGGTGGCCGGTCCGCGGGCCCGGGCGGTGGCGGAGCGCTGCTCCCGGTCGATGAGCGCCATCTCGCCGAAGCAGGCGCCGACGCCGAAGGTCGCCAGCGGGACGCCGGGCCGCTCGTGGCGCGACACCTCCACCTGGCCCTCGGCGACCACGTGCAGGCTGTCGCCCAGGTCGCCCTCGGCGAAGATCACCTCGCCGTCGGCCCAGCGGCGCGGCTGGCACAGGCCGGCCAGCACCTCCAGCTCGGCCGGGCTGAGGTGGTCGAAGATGGGCGAGCGGCGCAGCGCGGCGGCGCGGTCGATGGCCTCGGGGAGGCTCACGGCGTGCCCCCCTGCCCGCCCTCGCCGCGGCGCACCCCGGCCCGCGGGCCGAGCAGGTACTCCTCGAAGCGGCGGTCCCCCGCCTCCACCGTGCGCGCCAGCCCCTCGCGCGCCGGCTCCAGGAAGGCGGTGCCGCGCTGGGGCCCCACGGCGTAGACCGAGAGGGCCCGCACCGGCACGTTGTAGCCCTCGGGGTCGTCCACCAGGGCCACCGCGAAGGCGGCGCGCTTGTCCTCGGCGTGGCGCCAGTAGAGGAAGCGCTCGCCGGCGGCGCAGCCCAGCTCGCGGCCCGCCCGCTCCAGCAGGGCGGCCTGGCGCTCGGCGGCGGCGGCGCGCTCGCGGCCGGCCGCGTCGGCCTCGCCGCGGAGCTGGCGGGAGCGCTGCTTGCGCTCCTCGGCCTCCTCGAAGAGCCGCTCGGCCTCCTTGCGGATGCGGCGGGAGCGGTCGTCGTGCTCGTGGGCCAGGAGCGACTGCTCGAAGCTGGCCTCCCAGGCGCCCTCCACCTCGGCCCAGAGCGCGTCGCGCTTGCGGTCCTCGGCGGCGTACTCCGACTGCAGCGCCTGGAGCTGCTTCTCCAGCGCCTTGCGGGCGGCCGCGTCGGCGGTCTCCTCCACGCTGCGCTCGCTGCCGCCCAGCCGGTACCAGAGGTCGCTGGTGCGGAAGCGCTGCTCCTCGTAGTGGCCCACCAGGGTGAGGGCCCGGTTCTCCAGCGCCTGGGCCTGGGCGGCGGCGCGGGCCGCCGCCTCCTCGGCCAGGCCGCCGTCGGAGAAGGCGTCCATGGCGGTGCGCTGCACCAGCTCGGAGCGCAGCTCCATCAGCTCGGCCTGGGAGAGGAGCTCCCGGTGGCGCGCCCCGGCGTCGCGGAGGTCGGCCTGGGCGCGGGTCAGCTCGGCCCACCAGGCCGCGAAGGCGGCGCCCTGGAGGAGCTCACGCAGCTCGCTGAGGCTCAGGGCCCTCATGTCAGTTCACGGGCGTGAAGACGAACGGGTACTCCACCGTGACGGGCCCCGACGGCCGGAACTGCGTGCGCCAGGTCCGCATGGTGTTCATGATGCAGGCCGCCACCTCGGGCGAGCCCAGGCTGTTGACCGCGGCGTTGATGTCGGACAGGCCGCCGGTCTCCAGGATGGTGAAGCGGATGCTCACCTTGCCCTTGAGGTTCGGGTTCCGCTTGAGGGCGTTCTCGTAGCAGGCCTTGATCAGGCCGAAGCGGGCCTTCACGAAGGCCGCGAGCTTCTGCTGGTCGATGTCGGCCGAGTCGATCTCGGCCTCCTCGGCCGCCACCGAGCCGGAGACCTTGGCCTCGGCCTTGGCGCCGTAGGCCACCGCCGCGCCGCCGCCGCCGGTGGTGGCGAGGTCGCCGATGGAGGCCGCGCCGCCCTGGCCGCCGCCCTTGCGCCCGCCGCCGCCGGCCGCCGGGTCGGTGGCCACCGCCACGCCGCCCGCGCCGGAGAGGGCCGTGGCCACGTCGGTCATGCCGCCGCCGGAGCCGAAGACGTCGGCCACCGCGCCGGAGCCGGTGCCCGGGCCGAGCGCGCCCAGCACCTTGAGCATGCCCTTGGAGGAGACCGCCTTGGCCACCGCCGCGGCGCGGGCCGCCTTGCGGGCGGCCACCTGCTCCGGGGTCTCGGCCCCCTTCTCGCCCTTCTTCTCCGCCTTCTCGGGCTTCTTCTCCTCGGCCTTGACCTCGCCGGCCTGCTCGGGCTTGGGCTCCTCCTTCACCACCGGCGGGGCCGGCAGCTTGTCGGGGATGAGCACCTTGGCGTAGCGGTCCGGGATCTCCTCCAGCGTCACGTCGGGCGGCAGCTCGGTGTTGGCGAGCGCCACGTAGACGCCGCCGTGGAGCAGGAAGGAGATGAGGAGCAGGGACACGAAGAGCCGGTCCATGCTCCGGAAGTGGTTGCCCTTGGCCTCCTTGGGGAGGACGGGCTTGGGCGCCTCGGGGGGCGGGGTGACGAACTGCCAGAGCAGCGTCACCTCGCCGAGGGTGAGCTTGCCGCGCTGGTCCTCGCCGACCGGGACCGAGCAGGCGCGCCCCTCCTTCCTGGCCAGCCCCTGGGAGACCAGCGCGCCGAAGTCGGCGGCGCCCTGCGGCCCCTGGATGCGGCCGTCGGTCCCCTCCTCGAAGCTCAGGTGGTAGCGGTCGCCCTGCCAGGCGAAGACGGTGGTCGAGGCCGGCAGGTCGGACTGCGGGACGATGATGACGTTGCGCGACCCCGAGCCGACGGTGACCGCCTGGCGCGCCGGGATGACGCGCTCCTCGACGATCTTCCCGCCCTGGATCACCCCGATCCGGAGCACCTTGGGCTGCTGGGCCGCCATCTCGATTCCCCGCTCCTTCTCGCCCGGCCGTCCGGGCTAGAACGGCGCCTTCTGGACCGCCTGGGCCACCTTGGGGAGCACCGGCTCCCACCGATCCAGCTCCCCGTAGTTCAGGTTGGCCCGCGGCATGAGGAACATCGCCTGGGGCTTCTGGATCCGCCCCTCCACCTTCATCTCCTCGAGCCGCAGGATCTTCCTGGGTGCCGCCTTCTTCTTCTGGGCCTCCGCCGCGGTCTGGGCCCGCGCCGACGAGGCGAAGGAGATGGTTAGCACGGCCCCCGAGAGGGCCACAAGCATGCGAAGATCCTTCATTTGTCGCCTCTTTCCTCACCCGGGGTGGCCGGGGGCGTCGAGGGGGCGGGATCGGCCAACTTCTCCGCGGGGGCGGGGGCTGGGGCGGCCGCGGCGGGCTCGGCCGTGGGCTCGGTCGGGGTCGGCGCCGGGGTCGAGGGCTCGGCCGGGGTCGAGGCCGGGGTCGAGGCCGGGGTCGAGGCCGGGGTCGCGGCCTGCGCCGCGGCCTCTGCCGCCGCCTTCTCGGCCGCCGCGCGGTCCAGCGCGGCCTGCTCGGCCGCGGCCTTCTCGGCGGCGGCCTGGGCCAGCGCGGCCTCCTCGGCCTGGCGCTTGGCCTCCTCCTCCGCCTTGCGCCGCGCCTCGGCCTCCTTGCGCTGCCGGTCCTTCTCCTCGCGGGCCAGCCGCTTCTTCTCGCGGTCCACGGCCCGGGCCGTGTCCTTGCGGTACTCCGCCACCCGCGGCTCCACGCCGCCGCCCTTCTCGAAGGCGTCGAACCAGGCCAGCCCCTGCTCCAGCCGCTGCAGGGTGGGCAGGCCGGGCTTCTCCACGTCGAGGTAGAGCACCGCCAGGTCGTAGTGGGCGTCGTTGAGGCCGGGCTCGAGCTCCAGCGCCTTCCGGTAGGCCGCCTCGGCCTCGTCGAAGCGCTGCAGGCCGCGGTAGGCGTTGCCCAGCGAGAGCCAGGCGCTGGCCAGCCGGGGGGCGTGCTTCACCGCCAGCTCCAGCTCCTGGGCCGCGCCGGCGAAGTCGTCCGACTCGGCCAGCAGCGTGCCGTAGTTGGCGTGCGCCTCCGGGTAGTCGGGGCGCAGCGAGGCGGCGGTGCGGAAGTGCTCCAGCGCCTGGGCCGGGTTGCCCAGCGAGAGCTCCACGAAGCCCAGCCGGTTCCAGACCGCCGGGTCGGCGTCGTTCACCTGCCGCGCGTTCTCCAGCACCATGCGCGCCAGCTCGAAGCGCTTCTTGGCGGCGTAGCTGCCGGCCAGCACCACCATGGCCGGCAGGTTCTTCTCGTCGAGCTTCAGGGCCGCGCGGCACTCGGCCTCGGCGGCGTCGGGCTGGCCGGCGGCCAGCAGCACCTCGGCCAGCCCCACCCGCGCCGCCACGCCGTCGGCCTTGGCCAGGCGCTCGCGGAAGGCCTGCTCCGCCTCGGCGCGCTGGCCGGCCCGCAGGAAGGAGCGGGCCAGGTTCTGGGCCGCCGGGGCGAAGCCGGGGTGGGCGTCCAGCACCGCCAGGTAGGCGGCGCGGGCCCCGGCCTCGTCGCCCTGGCGCTCCCGCAGGAGGCCGAGGTCGTAGCCGGCCCAGGCCACGGTGGGATCGTCCTTCCAGGCCCGCTCGAAGGCGGCGACGGCGCCGGGCAGGTCGCCGGCGGCCTCCAGGCGCGTCCCCTCGGCGAAGGCCAGCCTGGCGCGCTCGACCGGGTCGGCCGGGATCACCGCGGGGACGGCGGCGGGGCGGGCCCCGGCCGGCCTGGCGCCCTGGCCCGCCGGGGCGCCCTCGGGCGCCGCCTCGGACAGCTTGCCGGCCTCCGGCGCGCCACCCGGGTCCGCCTCCCCGCGGGCCGGCGCCGAGGCGCAGGCCTGGAGGAGCGCGGCGGCCAGGGCCGCGGCCAGGATCACCCGGGAGGTGTGGGCCGGCGTCGGCATCGGCCTAGAGCCCCTTCAGCCGCTTCTTGGAGTCGTTCACCAGGCTCCTGGCCACCACGTCGGTCACCGACCCGCCGAGCTTGGCCACCAGGCCGTAGGTCTCCTTGGCCTGGGCCTTCTTGCCGCCCTTCTCGTAGAGCTCGGCGGCGCGGAAGAGCAGCTTGGCGGTGGCGTTGTAGTCCTCGCCGGCGCAGCGGCCGTCGGCGCCGTAGGCCTGGTACTCGGCGGCGGCGTCGAGGGGCCGCTTCAGGGCCTCCAGCTCCACGCCCAGGTTCTGGCGGGCGCCGCAGCGGAACTGGCCGTCCGGGTACTTGGCCAGGTAGTCGGCGTAGAGGGCGCGGGCGCCCTCGTGGTTCTTGGCCCGGGAGCGCGCGCCGGCCAGCGTCAGCATGGCGGCCGGCACCACCCGCTCGTCGGTGTAGTCGCGCACCAGCCGCTCGCGGGCGGCGCTGGCCTTGTCGGCCTGGCCGGCCTTCTCCCAGGCGATGGCGCCGTTGTAGAGGGCCAGCGCCGCGTCGGGCGCGCCGGGGTTGGCGGCCACCAGCTTCTCGAAGGCCTCGGCGGCCTCGGCCGGCCGGCCGCCGTCGAGGAGCCGCTGCGCGTTGCCGACCTGCGCCGCCGCCTCCTGCTTGGCGATGAGATCGAGGACCTTGGCGAAGCCCTCCTTGGCCTTCGGCTCGGTGGCCTTGGCCGCGGGGCCGGCGACGGCCTCCTTGACCTTGGCCAGCGCGGCCACCTCGCCGGCGGGATCCTTCAGCACGGCGAAGGTCATGAGGTAGAGCGGCACCGCCGCCTCCATCACGTCGGCCTCGCCGGGCCAGGTCTGGATGATCTTGTCGAGGCGCCCGCGGGCGTCCTCCATGTTGTCGAAGGCGAACTGCACCTGGGCCGCCTGCAGCGCCAGCGTCTGCGGGGCCACCGAGGCGAGCCGCTCGTTGAGGGGCTTGGCCCGGTCCGGATCGGCGTCGGCCACCTCGGCGTAGGCGTCGGCCGAGAGCACGAAGCGCTTCCACTCGCCGGGCGGGACCCGCGGCGCCAGCGGCTTGTCGCGGCGCTGCTCCGGGGTGAGCAGCACCAGCTTGTCCAGGGTGCCGGCCTTGGCCTTGGCGTACCCGGTGTTGAGCCAGGCCACCGCCGCCAGGTAGGAGGCGGCGGCGCGGGTGGCCTTGGAGGCGGCCGGGTCGAGGACCGCCTTCTCGGCCTGCTCGGCGGCCGCCTCGCCCTGCTGGGCGTACCAGTAGCGCTTGGCCGCCTGGAAGCGGAAGGAGACCCGGAAGTCCGAGGAGGGGAACTTCTCGCAGAAGTCGACGAGGGCGCGGGCCTCGGCGGCCCACTCGGTGCGGGCCTGGTCCAGGTTGCCGGCGCCGGCGGCGATGGCGGCCGCCTGGCTGTGGGTCAGCACGTTGGCGAAGAAGCCGCGCTCGATGTCGTCGTCGAAGGTCCTGGCCTCCGGCGGGTACCGGTAGTCGGCCTGCTTGTAGCGCTGGGTGTCGGAGGCGGCGCCGGCGGGGGCCGGGGTGGCGCCGGCGCAGGCGGTGGCCAGCGCCAGCAGGATGGGCAGGAGGCGGCGGGTGGGGATCATCGGGGTTCCTCGCGTGCGTCGGCTCGCCGGGGGTTCACTTCTCGGCGCCGCCGCCGAGCTTGCCGTCGGCGGGGGTCGCGGGGGAGGCGGCGGCCTGGCCGGCCTGGGGCGCCGTGGGCGCCGCACCCTCCGCCGCGGCGTCCGCGGCGGCGGGCGCGGGCGGGGCGCGCCGGGTCGGGCCGGTGGGCGCGTCGGCGAAGGGAGCCGGCGAGGCGTCCTCCGTCACCAGGCGCGACCTGGCCTCCTTGAGCACCGGGTACTCGCGCGGCCGGTAGCGGGCCAGCGACTCCCCGATGCGCTTCGTCCACTCGTTCTTCACGTGCAGCTTGCGGGCGGCCTCGATGGCCTGGACGTAGACGGCCACGGCCTGGTCCTCGTAGGGCTGCGCGAACTGCGACAGGCCGTCCTGGTAGGCGGCCAGGTACTCCTCCATGCCCGCCTTCCTGTACTCGGGCGGGATGGGCGCCTCGTAGATGGTCTGCGCCAGGCGCTCCAGCAGGAAGGCCTTGCGGTAGAAGGCCGCCAGGATCCAGTCGGGGCGCTTGTACTTGCCCACCTCGTCGTAGAGCGGCGCCACGCGCTTGGCCTCGGCGAACTTGGCCTCCAGCGCCCGCTGCAGCTTCTTGGCGTCGGTGGTGGCCGGCAGCGTGATGCGGTCGTACTTCTCGAACTCCACCTCGGCGAGGCGGAAGCGCGCCTCGGCGGCCGCCGCGGCGGCCCGCACCGCGGTCTCGGGCTTGAGGCCGCGGGCGCCGAACTCGGAGACGGTGGTGGCGAAGGCGGCGCGGGCCGCCTTGTCGTCCTTCAGGGCGGCCGAGGCCAGGCCGATCTTGAGGTGCGACTGGACGATCAGCTCGTGCTCCTTGGTGCGGCCGAAGCGCTTGTTGAAGTCCTGCAGCGCCGCCACCATCTTCCGCCAGTCCTGGGTCCGCTCGTAGATCAGGGCGGCGTGGAACTGCGTGCGCGCCGCGTCGTCGGCGTCCGGGTAGGCCTTGGCGTAGCGGGCGAAGGCGGCGGCCGCCTCGTCGTAGCGCTGCAGGTTCTCCAGGGCCCGGGCCGCGTTGTAGAGCGCGTCCTTGCGGTGCTTGGAGCCCTGGTAGCGGTCGACCAGCTGCTGGTAGCGGTCCACCGCCTTCTCGAAGTCGTAGGTGTTCTCGGCGTTGAAGCCGACGCGGAAGAGCGCCTCGTCGGCCAGGCTGGAGGCCGGGTACTCGGCGCTGATGCGCTCGTACATGCGCAGGGCCGACTCGAAGCGGCGCGCCCCCTCGAAGCAGGAGGCGGCGTTGTAGAGGGCCTTGTCGGCGAACTCGTGCCGCGGGTCCTCCTGCACCAGCGCGACGAAGAGGCCGGCGGCGTCCTCGTACTGCTTGGCGTCCATGGCCTGCATGGCGCGGTTGAAGCGGCCGCCCAGCTTGAACTTCTGCAGGGTGGCGTTGAGCGAGGCGTTCTTGCCGACGTCCAGCCCCTGCAGGCGGGCCGAGGCCTCCTCCACCGCCTTCCAGTCCTTGGCGGCGAGGTGGCTCTCGATGATCAGGTTGGCGGCGAACTGGGCCGTCTCCTCGCCCGGCCAGCGCGCCACCACCTCCTCGAAGCGGCAGCGGGCCTCGTCGAAGTCGTTGTAGCGGTAGAAGATCTCGCCGGCCTTGTAGGCGATGGTGCCGGCCTTGGGGTCGCCGGGGACCCGCTGCAGGAAGGCGTCGGAGTCGCGCACCAGGTTCTGGTAGACGTCGGGGATGGCCTCGGCCGCCGGCGGCTCGGCGCCGCCGCGGTCGGTGGAGAGCAGCACGGCGCGCCGGGGCAGCTGCCCGGCCCGCTCCAGCCGCGTCACCTCGCCCTCCCAGGAGATCACCGCCGAGAGGGCCGACTCGGCCACCCAGGCGCCGTCGCCCGGGGCGTCGCGCACCGCCGCGTAGGTGCGGGCCGCCTTCTCGAACTCCAGGGCGTTGTAGAGGCAGTCGGCCCAGTTGTAGGTCAGCTCGGCGGCCTGCTTGGAGTGCGGGAAGCGGCCCAGGTAGTCGCCGTAGGCGGCGGCGGCGCGCCGGTACTCGGCCACCGCGGCCTCCAGGCGCCCCTCGGCCTTGTAGGCCTGGGCCTGGGCGTGGTGGAAGCTGGCGGCGCGGAGCAGGCTCTTCTCGGAGAGGTCGCGGACCTGGTTGACCAGGTCGGGGTCGCCCTGGTTGGCCTCCCACCAGGGCGTGCCGGGGGCGAAGCGCGCCACCAGCTCCTGGCGCTCGTCGGCCTCCTTGTCGAAGCGCCGGTCGCGGGACCAGGCCAGCACGATCTTGGACTGGACCTTGGGGGCGTCGGGGGAGGTGGGGGCGCGCTCCAGCACCACCTTGTAGGCCTCCACCGCCTGGGCGTACTTGGTCTCCTCGAAGAAGACGTCGCCCAGCCGGGTGAAGATCTCCGCCTCGTAGCTGCGGCCGCCCTTGCCGGCGTAGAAGGCCCTGGCCTTCTCCACCCCGCCCCACTTCTCGTCGGCGAAGGAGATGGCGGTGTACTGCACGGCCTCGGGCCAGACGTCGCCGCTGGGCGCCTCGCCGGTCTTCGCCGCCAGCGCCACGTAGTGGTCGAGCAGGCGCGTGAACGACTCGACGGCGTTCACGTAGTCGTCCATGCGGTAGTAGGTCCAGCCGAGCTTGTAGATGGCCCGCGCGTAGAGCGGGTGCTCGGGGAAGGCGTACATCCGCGAGAAGGCCTGGGCCGCCAGCCGCAGCGAGTCGGCCTGCACCTCGTCGAAGTGCCAGTCGCCCAGGCGCACCCAGGCCTCGGGCACGAAGGCCGACTCGGGGAAGCGCTCGATGAGGGTCTGGTAGGCGACCTGCGCCTCCTGGCCCTGGCCCATCTCGCCCAGGCAGTAGGCCAGCAGGTAGTAGATGCCGTGGGTGAAGCGGTAGTCCGGGAAGCCGGTGATGAGCCGCTGGTAGAGCGCGATGGACGGCGCGTAGCTCTTGGTGGGCTCGGGGGGCGGGTCGCGCCCCTCGGCCAGGGCCCGCTTGGCCTGGTCGCGGAAGCCCTCCACCGACAGCTTGTAGTCGTCGTTGGCCTTCTCGTAATAGAGCTCGGCCAGCCGGAACATGGCGTCGGGCGTGAACTGCGGGTCGTCCGGGTAGCGGGAGAGGAACTCCTCGAAGCGCCCGATGGCCGACTCGCGCTCGGTCCGCTCCATCACCTCGAGGTCCACCAGGGCCTGCTCGAAGTGCTCGGCCAGGAAGCGGCGGCGCTCGTCGAACTGGCGCTGCACCTGCGCCTGCACCTCGGCGCGGTAGGCCCGCCCCTCCTCGTCGAAGCGGCGCACCGCCTCCTCGAAGGCGGAGGCCTCGGCGCGGTCGGCGGCGAAGGTCCGGGCGGGCGCCGCCCGCGGGGCCGGCTCGAAGGCCGGGCCGGCGGCGCGCTGGCGGCAGGAGGTGTAGCCGCTGGCGGGCGCGGCGGCGAGGGCGGCGGCCGGCAGGGCCAGCGCGATCAGGGTGGCGGCGAGGCGGCGCACGGCTACTCCACCTCCCGCAGCACCAGCTTGTAGTCGCGGTCCAGCGAGTCCAGCTCGCCCGACTTCTGGGCCGCCAGCTGCTGGATCTTGTCGAGCCGCTCGCGCTTGCGCGACCAGGCCACGTCGATGACGCCCACGTCGGCCTTGAGCACCAGCCGGTAGAACTGGGCGCGCACGGCGCTGAAGGAGCGGAAGGCGATGCGGCCGACCACCTCGCGGGCGTCGGCGTTGACGCCGTCGAGGGCCGCCTGCTGCTGGGCCAGCACGTCGCGCTCGGCCGCCACCCGGGCCTTGAGCCCCTCGGCGCGGACCTTGGCCTCGGCGGCGAAGCGCGCCTTGGCCTGGCCGGCGCGGGCGGCCGGCGCGTCGAGGCGCCGGGAGAGCGCCTCCACCCGGGCGATCTCGTCCACCGCCAGCGGCGGGAGCGCGGGGCGGACCGCCTCGACGACGGCCCGCTCGGCCTCCACGGCCTCCAGGTAGCCGGCGCGCAGGCGGGCCTCCTCGGCCAGCCCCTCCACGCCGGAGGCGGCGTCGCGGGCCACCGCCACCGCCTGGCCCAGCTCGCGCAGCTCGTCCTGGTAGCCCACCACGATGGCGCGCTGGCGCCGCAGCTCCTCGGCGAACTCGGAGCGCCCCTCGTCGTCGGAGGTGATCTCGGCCCGGTGCTGCTCGATCCAGGCCTCGGTGCCGGCGATGGCGGCGCCGGCCGAGTCCACCTGGTAGCCGAGCTGGAAGACCGAGCGGCCCACCTCGTCCACCCGGGCGCGCATGCGCGCCAGGCGGGCGTTGACGTCGGCGGGGGTGCGCGGCAGGGCGTCGAGGGCGCCCTGCAGCGCGGCGCGCTGGGCCCGGGCCGCGGCCAGCTCGGCGCGGCGCTCGGGCGGGAGGGCCGGGGCGGCCAGGTCGGCGGCCTCGTCGGCCAGGCGCCCCTTCAGGCGGGTCACGGCGTTCTCCACGGCGTCGGCGGCCACCCAGCCGTCGCGCAGCATGGGGGCGGCGTCCAGGCCGCCGGCGCGGGAGAGCAGCGCCTCCAGCCGCACCGCCACGGTGTTGGCCTCGTCCACGTCGTCGCGGCCGCCGTCCAGCGAGGTGACCAGGTCGAGGGCGCCGCCCACGTCCCGCTGCGCGGTGGCCCACTTGACCGCCATGGCCGGGAGCACCGAGGCCACGTCGAAGGCCTTGCCCTGGCGGGCGATGAGCTCGTCGAAGTAGCGGATGGGATCCTCGTGCATGGTGAGGATGGCGTCGATCTCGTCGCGCACCGGCGCGTAGGCGTTGATGACCTTGTTGAAGGCCTCGGTGGCGGCGGCGTAGCGCCCCAGCCGGAGGTTGAGGTGGCCGGTGAGGATGGTGGCCTCGGGGGCCAGCTGCGACTCCGGCGCCAGGTCCACGATCATGGTGGCGGTGCGCAGCGCCTGCTCGAAGTTGCGGGCGCGCACGAAGTCCCAGGCCACCTCGTAGAGCGCCTCGTTGAAGCGCGGCGACTCGCGGGGCACCGCCATGTAGCGGTCCAGCGACTCGGCCCACTTGCCCTGCTCGGCGTAGATCCGCCCCAGGGCCAGCGAGCAGAGCTCGCGGACCTCGGCCTGGCGGCTCTCCTTGGCCTGCAGGGAGGTGCAGTGCTCGAAGCGGCCGGCGGCGGCGTCGAGGTCGCCGGCCTCCAGCTGGAGCACGCCCTGGAAGTAGGCGGCCGCCAGGTGGTAGGGCGGCTGCACCGCCGCGAAGGCCTCGGCGGCGCGGGCGCGGCGCTCGGCCGGGCGCAGGTCGGTGCGGTGGAAGGCGGCCTTGGCGGCCAGGTAGCCCACCTCGGGCGGCGGCGTGCCGCCGAAGGCCCGGTGGGCCTCGGCCACCAGCGCGTCGAGGCCCTCCAGCTTCTTCAGCTTCACCTGGCAGTCGAGGGTGCCGAGGAGCGCGGCGGGCCGGGCCGGGGTGCTCCCCAGCGCCAGCAGGGCCTGGTACTGCCCCAGCGCCGCGCCGCAGGCCCCCCGGTTGCGGAAGGCGTCGCCCAGGTAGGCCAGCGCCAGCGGGTAGTCCTGGGTGGCGCGGAACTCGGGCTGGTCCACCGCGTCGAGGAGCATCACGGCGGCGTGGAGCCAGTCGCCGAGGAGGAACTGGGTCTCCCCCTCGGAGAACTTGCGCTTGGCCCGGAGGAGCAGCGACTCGTCGGGCCGGCCGTAGTTCTGCTCGACGAGGGTGATCCGATCCTCGACGGCGGCGGCCTCGCGCTCGATCTCGCCGAGCCGGGACGCCGCCGCGGCCGCCGGCCACGGCACCAGGAGCGCCGCGACGACCGCGAGCGCCGTGACGCGGGGCCAGCCGAGGATCACTTCTTGGCGCCTTCCACCGCGGGGGCCGCGGCGCGGGCGGCGGGCTCCTCGCGCTGCACGTCCACGTCGTAGCGGATGGCCGGGCGGTCCTTCAGCTCGGCGGTGAAGCCGCCCTTCTCGAAGCCCACCACCTTGACGGTGAGGGCCTTGCCCGGCTCGGCGTTGAAGGTGTAGGCCGACTGGACCTTGAACTTGTAGCCCTCGAGGTAGCTGAACACCCCGAAGCCGTGGCCGCGGTAGACCATCTGCACCGAGATCTGGTGGTTGCCCGGCACCACGCGGCCGTTGAAGACCTCGAACTCCTCGCGCTTCTCCAGGTCGCCGTTGACGTCGGCCTTGGAGTAGACCGGGGCGCCGTCGAGGGCGTAGGCCACCGACTCCAGGTAGAAGGACGAGCCCATCTCGTTGCGGTGCACCAGCACGGCCTTGGCGCCGGTGGTGATGTCGCCGCCGATGACCATCTCCTGCAGGTTCATCAGCCGGGCCTTGGTCCGGAAGATCTTCTCCTTCAGGTCGGAGACCCGCTCCTCCAGGGTGCGGACCTTGAGGTCGTTCTGCTCCTCGGCGGTCTGGGGCGCGGCGGCCGCTGCCGGCTCGGCCGGGGCAGGCGTGGCGGGACCCTGGGCGAACGCCAGGGCCGGGAGCAGCGCGGACAGGATCAGCGCCAAACGGTCGATACGGAGCACGGTCACCCTCGCTTCGGGAACGAAATCCCCCAAGGATTCAACGACAAGGACACCCTTATACCATTCCGGGACGCCCGGACGCGATCTCTCGCGCCGCCAGGGGACCCTCGCCCTACCCGCCCTTCTTGAGCTCGGTCAGGACCAGCTTGGCGACCGCCTTGAGCGTGTCGAACACGCCCACGCCCGTGGGCGCCACAGCCTGGTACTCCGGCACGCCCTTGGGGTTGAGGAGGCGGCGCAGCTCGTCGACGGTGGCGATGTTGGGCAGGTCCCGCTTGTTGTACTGGACCACGTACGGGATCTTGTTGAGGTCGTAGCCCTGCTCGCCGAGGTTGATGCGCAGGTTCTCGACGGACTCGAGGTTCGCCTCCATGCGCTCGATCTGCGAGTCGGCCACGAAGACCACGCCGTCCACGCCCTTGAGGATGAGCTTGCGGGAGGCGTCGTAGAAGACCTGGCCCGGCACCGTGTAGAGGTGGAAGCGGGTCTTGAAGCCGCGGATCTCGCCGAGCGAGAGCGGCAGGAAGTCGAAGAAGAGCGTCCGCTCGGTCTCCGTGGCGAGGGAGATCATCTTGCCCTTCGCCTCGGGGTTGGTCTTCGCGTAGACGTACTGGAGATTGGTCGTCTTCCCGCAGAGGCCGGGGCCGTAATAGACGATCTTGCAGTTGATCTCGCGCGAGCTGTAGTTGATGAAGCTCATGTCTACTCGCTGAAGAGATTGTCGATGTCGTCGTCGGTGATCTCGGCGAAGGGGCTGGCCGCGCCGGGCGCGGCCTGCTTCTTCGCGAGGGCCTCGAACACCCGCGCCAGCTCCTCGCCCGCCTTCTTGACCCGCAGGCGCACCAGGCCCAGCGAGCTCTTGGCGTCGAAGATGACGACCAGGACCACCCGGCCGCCCACGATGCTCATGTGGAGCGACTCCCGCTCGCCCTCGTGGAACTGGTTGGGGAACTCCTTCTCGCCGATCAGCTTGGCGAGGCCCCCCATGGCCGCCACGTTGCCCGCCGTCAACGAGGCGAGCGAGGTGGTGTCCAGGTTCTGCGCCTGGCCCGACGAGGCGATGAGCTGCCCGTTCTTGTCGACCAGGAAGACGACCTTGGCGTTCGCGTCGCGCGTCAGCCGGTCGCAGATCCCGGCGATGAGCCGGAACTCCTCCTCGTACATCACCAGGCCGGAATTCATGTCCCGTGGCTCTCCGCGTGGACCCGAGTCCAAGGCGAATACCAGGGAAACGCTCGGCTTTCAATCTCCGCGCCGCGCGCCGAGTGGAGGATAGGAGTAGCCGGTGTAGACGCTGATGGCCCCGCGGTGCTGGCCGCCCTGGCTGCGGTGGGCCCCCACCACCACCACCAGGCGCGCCGTCCGCCAGGTGGCGGTGCAGTCGCCGCCCAGCCGCTCGGGGCCGCCCGGCGGGCAGCTGAGCTCGGGATCGCGCCCGATCTCCCGGGCCATGGCGTCGGCGCGGGCCTTCCAGGCGGCCATGGCGGCCCCGTCGTCGGCCAGCGCCGGGAGGAGCTCGGTGACCGCGGCGGCCCGGCCCTCACGGAAGGTCACGGTGCAGGAGACCGCCTCGGCCTCCCCGCGCGGGCAGCCGAGCCAGCTGGCCGACTCGTCGTCGCGGCCGAGCAGGGCGGCGCCCTGCAGCCCCAGGGCCAGCTCCACGTCCTCGCGGAGGCGCCCCAGCGCCACCCCGGCCACCACCGGCGGCGTGGCGTCGTTCCACTCGGCGCGCAGCGTGGCCACCGGCGGCGAGAGGGCCGGGTGGCGCGCCACCGCCACCGTCCAGCCGGGCGGCTCCCAGGCGGCGAGGAGGTCGGCCGGGGCGCCGGCGGGGCGGCTCGGCGCCCCCAGGCCGGCGGCGGCCGCCTCCACCAGCTGCCCCGCCTCGGCGGCGGGGGCGTCCTGCTCGACGGCGTAGAGGCCGGCCGGGCCGAAGTGGAGGCGGCAGGGGCCGGGGCGCGGGAGCCCCGGGCAGCGGTCGGCCAGCAGGGCGTCGGCGTCGCCGGGCTCGGGGTGGGCCTTCACGCCGGCGGCGGCGAGGGCCCGCTCCACCTCGGCGCGGGGGGCGCCGAAGTCCAGGCCGTAGGCGCGCGGACCGGCGGGCGGCTCGAGGCGCACCGCCGGCCTCGAGGCGGCGCAGCCGGCCAGGGCGGCCAGCAGCAGGGCCGGGGCGAGGAGGCGGACGGGGCGGCGGGCGGGCGGGGCGGCGGTCATGGCGGGCGGGCGCTCCGGGGTCACAGCTCTCGGCGGCCCGCCAGCGCGCGGGCCAGGGTGGCCTGATCGGCGTACTCGAGGTCGCCGCCCATGGGGACGCCCTGCGCGATGCGCGTCACCTTGAGGCCCATGGGCTTGAGGAGCTTCTGCAGGTAGAGCGCGGTGGCCTCGCCCTCGACGTCCGGGTTGGTGGCCACCACCACCTCCTCGGCCGGCTCGTGCTCCAGCCGCACCAGCAGCTCCTTGATCTTCAGGTCGCCCGGCCCCACGCCGTCGAGGGGCGAGAGGGCGCCGTGGAGCACGTGGTAGCGGCCGCGGTACTCCCGCGTCCGCTCGATGGCCAGGAGGTCCGGCACCCCCTCCACCACGCAGATGGTCCGCCGGTCGCGCCGCTCGTCGGAGCAGAGGGCGCAGGGGTCCTTCTCGGTGAGGGTCTGGCAGGAGGAGCAGCAGCGCACGTCGCGCACCACCCCCACCACCGCCTCGGCCAGCTCCCGCGCCGCCTCCGGCCCGGCGTCGAGGATGTGGAAGGCGAGGCGCTGGGCCGTCTTCTCCCCGATGCCGGGGAGGCGGGCCAGCTCCTTGACCAGCCGGGCGATGGGGTCGGCGACGGCCACGGGCTAGCCGGTGATGCCGGGGATGCGGATGCCGCCGGTGGCCTTCTGCAGGTGGGCGTCGGCGGCCACCCGGGCCTTCTCGGCGGTGGCGTTGAGGGCGGCGGTGAGCAGGTCCTCCAGCATCGACTTGTCGGCCGGGTCGATGGCCTTGGGGTCGATGTCGAGCTTCACCACGTCGCACTTCCCGTTCATGGTGACCTTGACGAGCCCGCCGCCGCTCTCGCCGTCCACCACCACCTCGCCCAGCTTCTCGCGGGCGTCGGCCATGGCCTTCTCGAGCTTCTTGGCCTGCTTCATGAGGTACTGGATGTCCATGGGGTCCTAGAGCTCCTCGATCTTGGTGCCGCCCTCGAGGATGCGGGCGGCCTCCTGGATGTGGGGGTGCTGGCGCGCCGCCTCGCGGACGCGGTGGCTCCGCGCCAGCTTCTCGGCCGCCTCGGTGGCGGCGATGGAGAGGGGGGCGCCCTCGCCGGCGGCGGCCTCGGGGGCGGCGGCCGCGCCGATCCGGAGCTCGAGCCGGGTGGGCCGGCCGAAGCAGCGGGCGAAGACCGCCTCGATGTCGGCGCGCCGCCGCTCGGTGGTGGCCGACATCATGCCCTGGGGCAGCTGCACCGCCACCTCGCCCTCGCGGATCCAGAGCAGGGTGGCCTGCTTGAGCGCCGGGGCGGCCAGGGGGGTGACCTTCTCCACCTCCTCGACCACCTGGCGCCAGCGCTCGCCGGCGGGGGCGGCGGGGTCGAGGGCGCCGGCCGCGGCGGGCGGCGGCGCGGCCGGGGCGGGGGCGTCCACGGCGTCGGGCGGGAGCGCGGTCCAGCCGCCGGCGGCCGGCGGGGGCGGCGCGGCCTCGCCGGGGCCGGCGGCGCAGCCGGGGGTGCCGGTGCGGGGCAGCTCGCGGGCGGCCGGCGCGGCGGTGCGCGCGGGGGGCGGGAGCGGCGTGGTGCGGGCGGCCGGCGCGGCGGCGGGGGCCGGGCGGGCGCCGCCCGGGGGCGGGCCGCCGGGGGAGGACGGGGGCGGCAGGGCGCCGCCGGCCAGCGCCTCGACGCGGGCGATGAGCTCGGACACCTCGGCGCCCGGGGCCAGGAAGACCGCCTTGAGCAGCGCCACCTCGAGGGCGTGGCGCGGCTGGTCGGCCAGCTTCACCTCCACCACCGCGCGCTGCGCCAGGTCGAAGAGGCGGGTCAGCTGCGCCGGCTCGGCGGCGCCGGCCTGGGCCTTCACCTCGGCCAGCTCGGCGTCGGAGAGGTCGAGGGGGGCGGCCGGCGCCAGGCGGGCCACCACCACGTTGCGCAGGTGGCGCGCCAGCTCCTCGGCCACCCGCTTCATCTCCAGGCCGCGCTCGTGGAGCACGGCCAGCTCGGCCAGCAGCGCCGCGCCGTCGCGGGCCAGCATGGCGCCGGCCAGGCGCGAGACCGCCGCCACGTCCACCGCCCCGAGCGCCTCGGCCACCTCGGCGTCGGCCGGGGCGTCGCCGCAGGCGGCCCGCACCCGGTCGAGGAGCGAGAGGGCGTCGCGCATGCCGCCCTCGGCGGCCCGCGCCACCAGCGCCAGCGCCGCCGGGGAGAGGGTCATCCCCTCCTCCTTGGCGACGTGGCCCAGCTGCTCGGCGATCTGCTGCAGGGTGAGGCGGCGGAAGTCGAAGCGCTGGCAGCGCGAGACGATGGTCTCGGGGACCTTGTGGACGTCGGTGGTGGCCAGCACGAACTTCACGTGCTCGGGCGGCTCCTCCAGCGTCTTGAGCAGGGCGTTGAAGGCGCCCTGCGAGAGCATGTGGACCTCGTCGATGACGAAGACCTTGAAGCGGTCCCGGGCCGGCCGGTACTTCACCGCCTCGACGATGTCGCGGACGTTGTCCACGCCGTTGTTGGAGGCGGCGTCGATCTCGGTGACGTCGACGGCGCGCCCCTCGGCGATCTCCACGCAGGGGACGCAGGTGCCGCAGGGCTCGGCGGTGGGCCCCTTCTCGCAGTTGAGGGCCTTGGCCACCAGGCGGGCGGTGGTGGTCTTGCCCACGCCGCGCGGCCCGGTGAAGAGGAAGGCGTGGGCCAGCTGGCCGGTCTTGAGGGCGTTGGAGAGGGTCCGGACGACGTGGGCCTGGCCGGACATCTCCCCGAAGCGCTGGGGGCGGTACTTCCGTGCGAGGACGAGGTAGGCCATCTCAGAACCCTGGGAAGGTGATGGCTTTAGCAGCAGGAGGGAGAAAAAAACAGCCGGCCTACAATCCCCGGGCGCACGGAGGTGCTCCTACCGTTGCTCCCTTCCGGGCCTGGCGGGGTTCGAAGACGCCCCACGTCGCCCGAGGATTCTAGGCCGGCTGGCCCGGCGTCACCGCCGAACGACTGGCGGAGAGGGTGGGATTTGAACCCACGGTACCGTTCCCGGTACACACGATTTCCAGTCGTGCACCTTCAGCCGCTCGGTCACCTCTCCCAAGTGAAGAAGCGGAGAGCGAGGGATTCGAACCCCCGGTACGGTTGCCCGTACACCTGATTTCGAGTCAGGCGCCTTCGACCAACTCGGCCAGCTCTCCGCGCGCGGGTTTACCCGATCATCCGGGGTCTTGCCAAGCGGGAAGCCGCCGGGCGCGGAAGAAGGACCGGAGCAGGTCGCCGGCCTCCTGGCCGAGGAGGCCCCGCTCCACCGGGTAGCGGTGGTTGAGGCGGGGGTCGGCGGAGAGGTCCAGGAGCGACCCGACCGCGCCGGCCTTGGGATCGCTGGCGCCGTAGACCAGCCGGTCGATGCGGGCCAGCACCATGGCGCCGGCGCACATGGCGCAGGGCTCCAGGGTCACGTAGACGGTCACGCCGGTGAGCCGCCACCGGCCCAGGGTCCGGGCCGCCTCCTGCACCGCCAGCAGCTCGGCGTGGGCGGTCGGGTCACGGGCCGCCTCGCGGGCGTTCCTCCCCCGCCCCACCACCCGCCCCTCGAAGACCGCCACGGCGCCCACCGGCACCTCGCCGGCGGCGCCGGCCTCGGCGGCCAGGCGGAGCGCCTCCTGCATGGCCTCGAGATCGGTCAGGGCCGCGGTCATGCCCCCGTGTCTACCCGCTCAGGCCGGCGGCGCCAACCGCGGCGTGACCAGCTCCGGGTGGTCGGCGCAGGCCAGGCCGCAGGCCCGGCAGGTCTCCACGGCGCACTTGGGCGTCACCCTGGCGCCCAGGCCGCGCCGCTGCTCCCGGGCCAGGAAGGCCTTCTCCAGGCCGTGGTCGAGGAAGTCCCAGGGGAGCCGGTCCTCCACCGGCACCTCGCGGCGCACGAACCAGTCCGGGTCGTGGGGCCACTCGCGCAGCGCCGCCCGCAGGTCGCCGCCGTGGCGCAGCGCCGCCGCCTCGAGGAGGTCGGCGCAGCGCCGGTCCCCGCGGGAGAGGAGCGTCTGCAGCGCCGCCTCGCGCGGGCTCATGAAGTCGAGGTCCACGCCCCGCGGCTTGACGGCCCGCTCCAGCGCCCGCTTCTTGGCCTTGAGGCAGCCCTCGTCCTCCATGGGCTGCCACTGGAACGGGGTCCAGGGCTTCGGCACGAAGGGGTTCACCGAGAGGGTGATGCGCCCCATGCGCTTCGTCTCCCGCGCCCGGGGCGCCATCACCTCGTCGCGGATGCGCAGGGCCAGGTGCGCCATGCCGAGGACGTCCTCCTCGGTCTCGGTGGGCAGGCCGCACATGAAGTAGAGCTTCACGTGCTGCATCCCCTGGCCGAGGGCGTCGGCGGCGGCCTGGACCACCCGGTCGTCGGGGAAGTCCTTGTTGATGACCTGGCGCAGCCGCGGCGTGCCGGCCTCCGGCGCCAGGGTGACCGAGCGCTCGCCGCCGGCCGCCATGCGCCCGGCCAGCGCCGGGGTGATGGCGTCCACCCGCAGCGACGACGGGCTGAAGGTGCCGCCGGCGTCGGCGATGAGGCAGGTGAGGGGGTCCAGGCCGGAGTGGTCGCTGGTGTCGGGGCCGACCAGGCCGACGCGCTGGCCGCGGGCGATCCCCTTCATGGCCTCGGCGCGCAGCGTCTCCAGGTCCACCTCGCGATAGGGGCGCTGCACGAAGCCGGCGGCGCAGAAGCGGCAGCCCCAGAGGCAGCCGCGCGCCACCTCGGTGAGGAAGAGGTCGCCGAACTGGGCCCCCGGCGAGTCGATGACGCGCGAGGTGGCCACCTTGGAGAGGTCCGGCACGTAGCGGCGCACCACCCGCGCCGGGGCGCCCTCGCGCGGGGCGAAGCGCGTCACCCAGCCGCCGCCCGGCGCGCGGGTGTCGGCGTAGTCCACCTCGTAGAGGCCGGGCACGTAGCCCCCGGGCAGCCGGGCCAGCGCGCCCAGCAGGGCCTCCCGCGGCGCGCCGGCCTCCCGGTCCAGCAGCGCCAGGAAGGGGCCCACCAGCTCCTCCGCCTCGCCGACCAGCACGGCGTCGAGGAAGGGGGCCACCGGCTCGGGGTTGATCTGCATGGCGATGCCGCCGGCCACCACCAGCGGGTGGGCGCCGCCCCGGTCGGCGGCGCGCACCGGCAGGCCGGCCCGCGCCAGCAGCTCCACCGCGTGGACGTAGTCGTCCTCGAAGGAGAGCGTGAAGGCCACCACGTCGAAGTCGGAGAGGGGCGTGCCCGACTCCACCGAGCGCGGCGCCCCCGGCCCCTCGGGCAGGAAGACCCGCTCGCAGCGGGCCCCCGGGGCCTCGTTGAGCAGCCGGTAGACGGCGTGCAGGCCGAGGTTGGCCATGCCGAGCCGCTCGGCGTTCGGGTAGACCAGCGCCACCGAGCGCCGGCCGCCCGGGTCCTTGCGGATCGCGCCGCGCGCCAGCCTGGACGTTTCCATGGCGAGCCGGTTCATAGCGGTCCGGCGGGGGCGCCGCCAGCCCTGGCCCGGGGGCCGCGTGCTAGGATCCGCCCCCTCCTCAAGAGAGGCCCGACCCCGATGCGCACCCGCTCCACCCTCCCCGCCCTCGCCACCCTCCTCGCCTCGGCCCTGCTGGCCGCCTGCGCCGGCGCCCCGGTGGCGCCGCCGCCGGCCCCGGCCGCCGCCGCGCCGGCGACGCCGCCCGCGCCCGAGCCGACCACGCCCGAGGGGCTCCTCCCCGGCATCCCCCTCGACGGGCTGGACGAGGCGCAGAAGGCGGTGGCGGCCCGGATCGCCCGCGACACCTACGTCTACTGCGGCACGCCCCACACCATCTCCCAGCGGCTGCGCCAGCCCGACGGCGGCTGCGACCACGCCAAGCGGATGGGGCGGCTGGTGGCCCGGCTGGCCGGCGCCGGCGTGGGCCCCAGCGACCTGGCGCGCCACGTCACCGAGTACTACTCGTCCTTCGACCCGCCGCGGCGGTCGAAGCTCGACCTCGCCGGCTACGGGCCGCCCTACCTGGACGCCGACAAGGGGCTCACGCTGGTGGAGTTCTCCGACTTCACCTGCCCCTACTGCCAGCTCTTCCGGCCGGTGCTGGAGAAGTTCGTGGCCGACCGCGCCGGCCGGGTGCGGCTGTACTTCAAGCCCTTCCCCATCGAGAGCCACCCCGGCGCGCTGGAGCTGGCGCAGGCGGGCGAGTGGGGCCGCGAGAAGGGGGCCTTCTGGAAGATGCACGACGCCCTCTTCGAGGATCCCCACGCCGTCACCGGCGCGGCGCTCTCCTCGCTGGCGCGGCGCCAGGGGCTCGACGGCGACGACCTGGAGAAGGCGCTCGACGACGGGCGGCTCCTCCCCAGGGTGCGCGCCTCGCAGGCCGAGGCCCGCGCCGCCGGCCTGCGGGGCACCCCCACCCTCTACCTGGAGGGCCGGCGGCTGGCGGTGCCGGACTTCTCCGAGTGGATGCTGGAGTTCACGCTGCAGGACGAGGAGGAGTGGCAGGCCCACCGCGGCTGGTCGAAGGACGCCAGGCCCTGAGCGTGACCGGCCTCCTCGACATCGACCCGCACGGGCGGGTGGCCCCGGCCGGCGACGACGCCCGGCGGGCCCTGGCCGACCGGGCCGGCCGCTTCGCCCTGCTGCCCTCCGCGCCTGATCTGCTGGTGGCCCGCCGCGCCCCGGCGGCGGGCGGCGCCTCGGGGCGCCCCCGCGTCACCGTCTGCGGCGACCTGGCCGGCTTCCCCATCGCCGACTTCATCGCCTTCATCCACCAGTCGCGCCTCTCCGGCCTGCTCACCGTGGCCAGCGCCGGCGCCGAGCGCGCCGTGGCCTTCAAGGACGGCGAGGTGCGCAGCGCCCAGTCCTCGGTGGCGGGGGAGCGCATCGGCGAGGTGGCGGTGAAGCTGGGCTTCGTCTCCGAGGCCCAGGTGGCGGCGGCCCAGGCCAGCCAGCGCCCCCTCGGCAAGGCGCTGGTGGAGCAGGGGGCCATCTCGGCCAACGACCTCTGGAAGTGCTTCCACGAGCAGGTGACGGCGGTCTTCCACGCCATCCTGCTCACCCCCGAGGGCGTCTTCTGGCTCCTCGACGAGGAGGCGGGCGACCGGCCCGGCGCGCCGCTCTCGGTCTCCACCCAGTCGCTGCTGATGGACGGCATCCGGCGCATCGACGAGCTCTCGCTCTTCAAGGCCCGCATCCCCGGGCCGGGCGCCTTCCTGCGCCGGCGCGAGCCGAAGCGGCCGGTGAGCCTGCGGCCGGTGGAGCAGCAGCTCCTCGACCTGGTGGACGGGCGGCGCACCGTGGGCGAGATCGCCACCGCCGCCCACCTCAACGACTTCGACGCCACCAAGATCCTCTACCACCTGGCCGAGGCCGGCTGGGTGGAGGCGGTGGCCGACCCGGCGTCGCCGCCGGCCGGCACGCCGACCGCGCGCCTGGAGGCGGTGGCGGCGGGCCACGGGGCGCTGCTCAAGGTGGTGGCGGCCGCCCTCCCGGCGCCGGCCCGGCCGGCCTTCCTGGAGTCGGTGCGCGCCCACCTGGCCGATCCGGCCGCCCCCTTCGCCCCGCTCTTCCGCGGCCTGGCCCCCGCGGCCGACGGCGGGGTGGACGAGGCGGCGCTGCTGGCCAACCTGGCGGCCCTGGCCGGCCCGGGGCTGCCGCCCGTCGAGGCGGCGCGGCTCCTGGGCGACGGCCTGCGCGAGCTGCTCTTCTTCTACCTGTTCCTGGCCGGCGAGCGGATCCCGCGCGAGGCCGACGAGGCGCTGGGCGCCCAGGTGCGGCGCGGCCTGGACCGGCTGGCGCCGGCCGCGGGGGGGTGACGTGGAGCCCCTCCCCTTCGCCACCGCCGGCCTCCCCGGCTCGGGCGGGCGGCTCAAGGCCTCGCCGGAGGACTTCCGGGTCGACGAGCAGCCCGCCTACCTGCCCTCCGGCGCCGGGCCGCACCTCTACCTCCAGGTGGAGAAGCGCGGCCGCACCACCCGCGACGTGCTGCGCCAGCTCGCCCGCCTGCTCGGCGTGCCGGACCGCGACGCCGGCTACGCCGGGATGAAGGACCGCGAGGCCGTCACCACCCAGTGGCTCAGCTTCCCGGTGGCGAAGGATCCCGACCCGGCCACCCTGGCCGGCGAGGGCTTCCGGGTGCTCACCGCCTCGCGCCACCAGAACAAGCTGCGGACCGGCCACGTGCGCGCCAACGCCTTCGCGGTGGCGGTGCGCGGCGGCGACATCGGGCGGGCCCAGGCCTGCGCGGCGGCGCTGGCGTCGGCCGGCCTCCCCAACTTCTTCGGCCCGCAGCGCTTCGGCCAGGCCGGGGAGAACGCCGCGCTGGGGAAGGCGCTCCTCCTGCCCGAGCCGGGCCCCGAGGCGCGCCGCGCCGGGCGCGACCGCTTCCTGCGCCGGCTGGCCCTCTCCGCCTACCAGAGCCTCCTCTTCAACCGCTGGCTGGCCGAGCGGCTCGCCGACGGCCTCTTCGCGGCGGCGCTCCAGGGCGACTGGCTCAAGAAGCTCGACACCGGCGGCCTCTTCACCTGCGAGGACCCGGCCGCCGACGGGCCGCGGGTGGCCCGCTTCGAGGTGAGCCCGGCCGGCCCGATGTTCGGCCACAAGCTGCGCCCGGCGCTGGGTGAGGCGGCGGCGCGGGAGGCGCGGCTCCTCGAGGCCGAGGGCCTCACGCTGGCCGACTTCGCCCGCGGCGGCGGCGAGGCCGAGGGGACCCGGCGGGCGGCGCGGCTGCGCGTGGAGCCGGTGCTGGAGCCGCTGGAGGATGGCTACCTGGCCCGCTTCGAGCTGCCGGCCGGGAGCTACGCCACCGTGGTGATGCGCGAGCTGATGAAGGTGGAGGGCGAGCTGCCGGAAGAGGAGTAGCGCGCGACCTCCACGAGCGCGTCCTCCGCGGAGAAGCGGCCATGACGGGAGCGGCAGGCAGGCGGCCGGGGGCCGCGGCCGGCGGGCGTGGCCGTGGCGTGGGCGTCGCCGGGGAAGCGTTCCTGACCGCTGGAGACGGAGCCGCGTGATCGGTCTACGGGGGGCAGGGGTTCGCCCGGCTGGGCCGCGGGGCGGCGCCCGCGGGAGCGCGCGCTGCGTGCGGCGGGGACACGGCGCAGGAGGCCGCGCGAGGCGGGCGGGCTCCCGTCGATCCCGGACGGGTCGGGGAGGGGGTCCAGCTCGAATCGAGAATCATGTTATCAAACGTGATAGCAACATTTCGAATTCGAGCAGGCCCCCCACCCTCCCGCTCCGCCGCCAAGCGGAATCGCCCGCCGCCGGGTCGACCTCGTCGCACGCCCCCCGGATCTTCCCATGCGGACCGCACGCCCCCCGTGAACCGATCACGCGTCGACGCCCCCCCGCGAGCGGCCCCGCCTCGCCGGACCCGGCCACCGGACGCACCCCGCCCAGCAGCGCGAGCCCGCCCGCCCACCTGCCGCCTCCTTCATTGCCGTCTTCGAGGGCCACCGAGCGCCGGCCGCGCCCCAGCGGGCGTTCAGCGCTACCCCAGGCGCTCCAGGAACCCCGCCGCCTGCGCCGCGAGATAGGAGAGCACCGCCAGGTCCTCCTGCGAGAACGGCGCCGTCCCCTTCTTGTTGAGCACCTCGAGGGCGCCGAGGACGCGGCCGCGGCTGGCGATGGGGGCGCAGAGGAGCGAGCGGGTGGCGTAGCCCACCGCCTCCGAGACCGCCCGGTGGAAGCGCGGGTCCTTCTCCACGTCGGAGACCGCCAGGCAGACGTTCTCCTGGGCGCAGAAGCCGACCACGCCGACGCCCATGGGCACGGTCAGCCCCAGGGACATGATCTTGGCCGCGGTCGGCCCCCGGGCGGCGGCGAAGCGCAGGTCCGGGGCGCCCAGGTCGGCCAGGAAGACCGAGCCGGCCTCGCAGCCGATGGTGCGCAGGGCCAGGTCGAGGAGGAAGTCGAGGCCGGCCTTGCGGTCGGCCTGCCCCTGGAGCGCCGCCACCTCCAGGAAGAGGTCGGCCAGCACGTCCTCCGGCTTGATGGTCTGCGTGATGCGGCCGATGCGGTCGCGGGAGGGGCTGGCGGGCGCCTTGGCCTCCTCCACCCGGTCGGCCTCGGCCGAGGGCCGGGGCGACGGGCGCGGGGCGGCGCGGGGGGCGACCGGCGGCGCGGGCGGTGGCGCCGGGGGCGGCGGGGCCGCCCTCGGCTGGGCCAGCGGCGCCGACGGCGTGGCCGGGGGCGGCGGCGGGCGCGGCTCGGGGGCGGCCACCCTGGCGGGCGCCACCGGGGGCGGCGCCGGCGGCGCCGTGACGGCCGCCTGCGGTAGCTCCAGGATGCGGAAGACCCGGCCGCTGTCGGGGTCGGTGACGTGGATCGACCCGTCCCCCTGGATGTCGCAGAGGACGTTGTTGGCCATCTGCGCCTCGCCGAGGCGCGACAGGCCGGCCTTGAGCGCCGCCAGCCAGTGCTCGGCATCGATACGCAGCGTCAAGTCGATGGGCAGCTTGGGCGGGGCCGCCGGGACGAAGACCTCGAAGCGGGGCATGGTCACTCCATCGAGGTGATGCGGAACTCGGTGCGCCGGTTCTGGCGGCGGCCGGGCTCGGTCTTGTTGGAGGCGATGGGCTTGGTGGGGCCGTAGCCGACGGCCTCCAGCCGGTCGGCGGCGATGCCCTTCTTGACGAGGTAGGTCTGCACCGCCTCGGCGCGGGCCTGCGAGAGCTTCATGTTCATGGCCTCGCCGCCCACCGAGTCGGTGTGCCCCTCGATGGAGATCCGGATCTTCGGCTGGTCCTTGAGGACCTGGACCACCTGGTCGAGGAGCTTGAAGGAGTCGGGCAGCACCTGCCACTTGGCGCTGGCGAAGTGGACCTGCTGCTTGATGGCGATGCGGTCCTTCTTCACCTCCACCAGCGTGTACTTCTTCGGGCAGCCGTCGGGCGCCACGCCGGCCTCGTCGGGGCACTTGTCCAGGCCGTCGGGGACGCCGTCGCCGTCGCGGTCGGAGACCGGGCAGCCGCGGTTCTCGATGGGGCCGGGGGTGGCCGGGCAGGCGTCGATCTTGTCCACGATGCCGTCGCCGTCGTCGTCCGGGTCCGGGCAGCCGTCGTCGTCCTGGAAGCCGTCGGCGTCCTCCGGGTCGAGGGGGCAGCGGTCGATGTCGTCGGGCAGGCCGTCGCCGTCGGAGTCCTTGGCCACCGGGCAGCCGTTGGTCTCCCGCGGGCCGGCCTGGGCCGGGCAGGCGTCCTCCAGGTCGGCGAGGCCGTCGCCGTCGCCGTCGGGGCAGCCCCCGAGCTCCGGCCTGCCGGCCACCTCGGGGCAGCGGTCCTCGAGGTCCGGCACGCCGTCGTGGTCGGCGTCGACCTTCTCGATGACCACCGCCTTCTTCGGCTCGGGCTTCTTCTCCCGGATGGTCACCTGGGCCGGACCGCAGGCCTTGGACATCTCCAGGGCCCGCTTCACCTGGTACTCGGCGGTGCGCAGGTGCTCGCCGGCCCGGCTGGCGTCGCCGTAGTCCATCTCCGACTGGGCGAAGTCCAGGTTGGCCTCGGTGAGCGCCAGCTCCCGCGGGGCGCAGCGGGCGGCGCCGCTCTTCCTGGCCTTCTCCAGGTCGGCGCGGACGGCGTCGGAGGCGCGGCGCAGCTTGCCGCCGGTGGCGCAGCCGGCCAGCGCGAGGAGCGCGAGGGCGGCGAGGACGGGGGCGCGCCTCACGGTGCGGCCTCGCCGGCGGCGGGCGGCGCGGTGGGCGCGGCCGGGGCGGCGGCCTTCCTGTGGGCCTCCTTGGCCAGCTCGCGCGCCTTCGAGGCGAAGGTGGTGGCCGCCTCGTACTGGGCGTGGCCGGCCACCTCGCGGGCCTTGTGCAGGTAGGCCTCGGCGGAGTGGAACTCCTGCGGCGCGGCGGTGGCCGCCCCGGCGGCGCGGGCGCCCTCGACCTCCACCTCGGCGTCGATGAGGGCGCCGGTGGACTGGATGGGCCCGCAGCCCACCAGCGGGGCGAGCGCGAGCAGGGCCGCGAACAGGGCGAGGCAAGGCCGCACGGCGGGAACCCCTTTCGTCGATTCGAGGAAATCGACGCTACCCGCCGCCCGTGCGACCCGTCAAGGAACGGGCGCGGCCAGCGGCGGCGGCGCGGGCAGCGCCAGCGGCTCGCGTGGCATGACCACCCACAGCGCCACGTAGATCACCACACCCCAGAACGCGAGGAGGGTGCCGAGGATGAAGGCCAGGCGCAGCGCCGCCACCGGGATCCCCCAGCGCGTGGCCAGGCCGCGGCAGACGCCGCCCAGCAGCGCCCCCTCGCGGGCGCGGGTCCACTCGCGCACCGGCTGTCGCTCCACCATCCAGCTGGTGCAGGCGGCGCAGCGGGTGGCGCCGGGGCGGTTCTCGGTGCGGCAGTACGGGCAGAGCATCCTGGTGGCCTCCTCCCCCTCCCCTACGGCCGGGGCGGCCGGCCATTTCAGCCCCGCCAGGGACGTCAGGCCGGCCGGCCGAAGACCCCGAACCAGAAGCGCTTGCCGAACTTCTGGGGCACCTCGCGCTCCCGGCGCAGCACCAGGCCGTGGTGGGCGAAGAGGGCCACCAGCTCCGCCGGCGGGACCAGCTTCTGCGCCCGCGAGATCAGCTCCAGCGCCTTCAGCGCCGGCAGCGGCCCCTCGCCGCCGGGGAGCTGCAGCACCACCGCGCAGGTGCCCTGGGGCGCCAGCCACTCGGCCAGGCGCGCCACCAGCGGCTCCGGGTGGAGGTACTCGAAGACCAGCGCGGCGTGGATGAGGTCGAAGGACTGGGGCGGCGCCCGCCAGGCGGCGGCGGCGGTGCAGAACAGCTCCAGGCGCGGCCCGAGGTGGAAGAAGCGCTGGCGGCAGATCCCCAGGTACTGCAGGTTGACGTCGAGCCCCACCACGCGGCGGGTCACCCCGGGATCGACGTGCTCCAGGCCGTTGCCGGTGGCGCAGCCGAACAGCAGCGCGCGGTCCGGCTGGGCGCCCAGGTAGGCCTCCTGGAAGAGCGCCGCGAGGGAGGCGAGCTGGTCGACCCCCTCCGGCCCCATGTGCCGCTCGTAGTCGGCGGCCGGGACGATGGACCAGGGGTTGGGCGTCGGCATGCGGGGCACGGTAGCGCGGATCGGCGCCAAGCAAGAAGGCCGCCCCCGGGGTCGGGAGCGGCCTTCTCGATCAGCGGGCGGTGGGCCCGGCGACTACATCTTGCGGCCGCCCTCGGCCGCCCACTTCTCCAGCATGTCCGTGGTGACCGACTTCGGGCGCTCGATGGCGTAGCCGAGGCCGCGGTCCCAGGTGATGTTGGCGAGCACGCCGAGCGCGCGGCCGACGCCGAAGAGGACCGTGTAGAAGTCCCACTCGCGGACGCCGTAGTACCACTGGATCACGCCGGAGTGGCTGTCGACGTTCGGCCAGGGGTTCTTGGTCTTGCCGTGCTCGGTGAGGACGCCCGGCGCCACCTCGTAGATCATGTTGACGAGCTGGAAGAGCGGGTCGTTCGGCAGGTGCTTCTTCGAGAACTCGTTCTGCGCGGTGAAGCGCGGGTCGGTCTTGCGGAGCACGGCGTGGCCGTAGCCCGGGATGACCTGGCCGGAGTTGAGGGTGTCCCAGAGGAACTGCTTCAGCTCCTCCTTGGTGGGGATCTTGTTGTTCAGCTTCTTCATCACGTTCATGATCCAGGAGAGCACCTCCTGGTTCGCGAGGCCGTGGAGCGGGCCGGCCAGGCCGTTGATGCCGGCGGAGAGCGAGTAGTAGGCGTCGCTGAGGGCCGAGGCCACCAGGTGGGTGGTGTGGGCCGAGACGTTCCCCGACTCGTGATCCGAGTGGAGGATGAAGTACATGCGGGCGACGTCGTCGTAGGGCTTCTTCTGCCCGATCATGTGGGCGAAGTTGCCGCCCCAGTCGAGCTTCGGATCCGGGGCGATGTGCGTGTCGCCCTTGTACTTCATCCGGTAGATGTAGGCGGCGATGGCGGGGAGCTTGGCGATCAGGTTGATCGAGTCCTCGTACATCGGATCCCACATGTCGTTCTTCTTGAGGCCGCCCTCGCCGTACCGCCTGGCGAAGAGGGACTCACGCTGCATCGACAGGATCGCCGACGAGAAGAGCGTCATCGGGTGCGAGTCGCGGGGCAGCGCGCGGAGCACGTCGATGACGTACTGGGGGACGGCGGCGCGGGAGCGCCAGTCCTCCACCACCTCCATCGTCTGCTGGATGTTGGGGACCTCGCCCGTCAGGAGGAACCAGAAGAAGGCCTCCACGTAGGGCTGATCCGAGCCCGGCACCTTGGGGAGCGCCTCGAAGGTCTCCGGGATGGTCTTGCCGCGGAACCGGATGCCCTCCTGCGGATCCAGGTAGGAGATGTCGGTGACCAGGGCCCGGATGTCCCGGGCGCCGCCGATGCACTGGCCGATGTTCACCTTGTCGATGATGACCTCCCCGAACTCCTTGTTCAGCTTGGTGACCCGGGGGCGGTGCGCCTCGATCTTCTCCTTCAGCTTCGTCTTGAGACTGGAGTCGGCCATGTGTTGCCTCCTGCCGGCAGCGAGGTGTGGGCTGCGAGGGGGTTTGAGCGCGTTGAACCGAGGGCACGCATCCTACTCGCGCCCCATGCGGATCGGCAAACGAGATCGGGCCTAAGTTATGGAGCCGGAAGGTCTATTTAGGATCTCGGCCGCCCTGGAATACCGCCGG
>WBZM01000738.1_pt1 | contig 40846 bp, 35 predicted proteins | sample 5204271 | NCBI WGS metagenome assembly WBZM01 (sample SAMN12344346, study PRJNA552823) | activated sludge metagenome | biome: Activated sludge suspended growth; feature: Nitrification reactor; material: Wastewater; isolation source: activated sludge from nitrification reactor of wastewater... | reverse complement strand
GGAGCATCGCCAGCCTCGCCGGGTGGCAGTGGCCGGCAACGTTTCTGGCGACCGGCATGCTGGCGCTGCTGGCCGTGTTCGCCGCCCTGACCCTGCACCTGCAGCGACAGAGCAAACGTGCCCGTCTCGACGCCACGCAACGCTACTGGCGCCTGGCGATGCTTTCGGCGCTGAGCGCGTGCGCGCTCGCGCTGCTTTCCGTGCTCCTGCCGGAAGAAGCGGCTGCCAGTCGGCCGCTGCCGCTGCTCTGGGGTGTTCTCGTGCTGCATGGCAGCCTGATTTCGGTCATCAACGGAATGCTCTACAAGATCGTTCCCTTTCTCGTCTGGCTGCATCTGCAGAACGCCGGCGGCGGTCGCATCCTGGCACCGAACATGCAGAAGGTGATCGACAGGCGGCAGATCGACCACCAGCTGCACGCACACCTCGTCGCCCTCGCCCTGTTGTCGGCGGCGGCAGTGCAGCCCGAATGGTTCACCTATCCGGCGGCAACCGCGCTGCTCGTCGCCAGCGGCTGGCTGCTGCGCAACCTGCTGGCAGCAACGGCATTCTATCGCCAGCATCGCGAGCGAATCGCCAGCCAGGCTCGCGCGACGCCAGTGCACAGGCCGGGGTGATGGGCTACCTGATCCTGAAACACCTGCACGTCGGCTGTGTCGTTCTCAGCGGCGCCGGGTTCCTGCTGCGTGGTCTGTGGATGCTTGCCGACTCACCGCTGCTGCAGCGGCGCAGCGTCCGCATCGTGCCGCATGTCGTCGATACCGTCCTGCTCGGCAGCGCGATCGCGATGATGCTGATCAGCCAGCAGTACCCCTTCGTCAGCGGCTGGCTGACCGCCAAGCTCGCCGGCCTGCTGCTCTACATCGTCTGCGGCACGATGGCGCTGAAACGCGCGCGCAGCAAGCCGCAACGCGCCGCATTCCTGCTTGCCGCAGTGCTCAGCTTCGCCTGGATCGTCTCGGTGGCGCTGACGCGCAACCCGCTGGGTTTCTTCGCCGCCCTCGGCTGAACGCCGCGCGCAGCGGCCAGGCGCGTTGCTCAGCCGCGCTGATGGGTCATCAGCTTGCGCAGACCGGCGGTGTTGAGGATGCGCACCTTGCGCTGGTGCACGGCGACCAGTCCGTCTTCCTGAAAGCGCGAAAAGGCACGGCTGACGGTTTCCAGCTTGAGGCCGAGGTAGCTGCCGATTTCGTCGCGCGACATGCGCAGGTTGAACTCGGCCGGCGAATAGCCGCGCGCCTTGAAGCGCTGCGAGAGGTTGAGGAGAAAGGCCGCCAGACGTTCCTCGGCGCGCATCGTCCCGAGCAGCATCATGACCCCATGGTCACGCACGATCTCGCGGCTCATCACCTTGTGGAAATGGTGCTGCAAGGTGTGGATCTGCCGCGACAGGCTTTCCAGATGCGAGAACGGGATCGCGCAGACCTCGCTGTCCTCGAGGGCAATCGCATTGCAGGTGTGGATCTCGCTGCTGATGCCGTCGAGGCCGAGCAGCTCGCCGGTCATCTGGAAACCGGTGACCTGGTCACGCCCATCCTCGATCAGCACGTCGGTCTTGAAGAAACCGCTGCGCACGGCATAGATCGATTCGAATGCCTGCCCGGCACGATAGAGATGATCACCCCGTTTCAGGCGCCGGCGTGTCGAAACGAGCTCGTCGAGGCGACGCAGATCATCCTGTGGCAGGCCGATCGGCAGGCACAACTCGCGCAGGTTGCAGTTGGAACAGGCAGTCTTCACGACCTCGAACGCCAGCCTCGCCGTTGCAGCATCGGTAGACATGTCAGCCCTTCGCTTCACTGACTGCCGTGTTTGATCCACGTCAACCCTGCACGCGGCATGGCGGCCGATAATGCCACCAACCAACCTTGCACCGGGACGATGAGATCCGTCACTGGCAACCTCGTTTTCGATCCACAGATCATCCGCCGCTTTGACGTCAACGGGCCGCGCTACACGTCGTACCCGACCGCGGATCGCTTCGTCGAGGCCTTCGGCGCGGACGCGTCCAGACTCTGGCTCGGCAAGCGCAACATCGGCGCCATCAGCCGGCAGTTGTCATTGTACTTCCACATCCCGTTCTGCAACACCATCTGCTACTACTGCGCCTGCAACAAGATCATCACCAAGGACCACGGCCGCTCCGCCAAGTACCTGAAATACCTGGCGCGCGAACTGGCACTGCAGAGCAGCTGCCTTGAGGGCGGCGACCAGGAGGTGGCGCAGCTGCACTGGGGCGGTGGCACGCCAACCTTTCTGTCGCACGACGAGATGCGCCAGTTGATGGCCGCGACCCGCAGGCACTTCCGGCTGGTCGAGGGTGGCGAATACTCGATCGAGGTCGATCCGCGCAAGGTGGACCAGGCGACCGTCGCCCTGCTCGGCGAACTCGGCTTCAATCGCATGAGCGTCGGCGTGCAGGATTTCGATGCCGGCGTGCAGCAGGCGGTGAATCGGCTGCAGAGCGAGGCGGAAACCCGTGCGGTGATCGACGCGGCGCGCGCCAGCGGCTTCAAGTCGGTCAGCATCGATCTGATCTACGGGCTGCCGAGGCAGACCGTCGCCGGCTTTGGCCGCACGCTCGAACGCGTCATCGACGCCAGCCCGGACCGCGTCTCGATCTACAACTATGCCCATCTGCCGAGCCTCTTCAAGCCGCAGCGGCGCATCCTCGAAGCGGACATGCCGTCGGCCGACAGCCGTCTGCAGATCCTGGCGCTTGCCATCCAGCAGATGACCGCAGCGGGCTACGTCTTCATCGGCATGGACCACTTCGCGAAGCCTGACGATGAACTCGCGATCGCCCAGAGACAGGGGCGGCTGCACCGCAATTTCCAGGGCTATTCGACGCACTCCGACTGCGACCTGCTGGCCTTCGGCATCTCTTCGATCAGCAAGGTGGGCCCGACCTACTGCCAGAACGTCAAAACGCTCGACGAGTACTACGACCTGCTCGACAGCGGCACCCTGCCGGTGTACCGCGGCATCGAGCTCAATGCCGACGATCTTCTGCGCCGTTCGATCATCCAGTCGCTGATGTGCCACTTCGAGCTGTCGATCGAGTCGATCGAGATCGCCCACCTGATCGACTTCCGCAAGCACTTCGCCACCGAACTCGATGAACTCCGCGAGATGGTCGATGCCGGCCTCCTGCGCGTCGATGACCGCTGGATCACCGTCCTGCCCCGCGGCCGCATGCTGGTGCGTGCCATCTCGATGGTCTTCGACCGCTACCTGCGAGCCGACCGGCAGCGCACCCGCTATTCGAAGGTCATCTGAGGCGGACGGCGACGATCAGCCGGGAACGAAGGAGTAGAATCACAGCTCCCGTTGCCCGGACTGCCGCCCGCCAGCCATGCCCGAATCGAGTTTCCTCGCCCTGCTGCTCGTCGGCCTGCTTGGCGGAACCCATTGCGTCGGCATGTGCGGCGGCATCGTCGGCGCCCTGGCGATGGGTGCGCCTGCCCGCTGCAGCCTGCTGCTCGCCTACAACGCGGGGCGCATCCTGAGCTACGCCGTGGCGGGCGCGATCGTCGGTGCGGTCGGTGAGGCAAGCATCGCGCTGGCCGGGCAGCTGCCGCTGCGCGGCATCCTCTACCTGTTCGCCAACCTGATGCTGATCGCCCTCGGTCTCTACCTGCTCGGCGTCAGCAGCGCCCTCGCGTTCACCGAACGGATCGGTGACAGGCTCTGGCGACAGCTGCAGCCGCTGACCCGGCGCTACCTGCCGGCGCGCAGCCCACTGCAGGCCTTTCCGCTCGGGCTGCTGTGGGGCTGGCTGCCTTGCGGTCTGGTCTACAGTGCCCTGGCAACCGCCCTCAGCAGCGGCTCCGCCGCGCAGGGAGCCGGACTGATGCTCGCCTTTGGCGCGGGCACGCTGCCCAACCTGCTCCTCGCCGGTCTGCTCGCCGCACGCCTGCGCGCCTACACGAGCCGGCCGGCCGTGCGCACCGTCGCCGGCCTCGTCGTCCTCGGCTTCGGTGTCTGGGGACTGCTTGGCCTGCAGCATCTGTGGCACCAGCTCGCTGCCGTCTAGCCATGCCGACAGCGCAACGACATCCGGGCGCGACGGCAGCAGGCCGCGCACCGGCGGCGCGATGAGCACCCCGAACGGCAGCCCGCAGCACCTCGACCTGCCGATCAGCGGCATGAGCTGCGCCGCCTGCGCCAGCCGCATCGAGCGCGTGCTGAACCGCATGCCCGGTGTCCGGGCCAACGTCAACCTGGCGACCGAGCGCGCCCAGGTGGAGATCGCCGGCGACGAAACGACGGCCACGCAGGTCGTTGCCGCCATCGACAGGGCGGGCTTCGCGGTGCCGTTGCAGACGCTCGAGCTGGCGATCGGCGGCATGAGCTGCGCCGCCTGCTCGACACGGCTGGAGAAGGTGCTCAACCGCCTGCCGGGTGTCGAGGCGGCAGTCAATCTGGCCAGCGAGAGGGCGACGATCCGCTACCGTCCAGGCCTCGTCTCCGCCGTCGGGCTGATCGCCGCGATCGAAGCCGCGGGCTTCCACGGACGCCTGGCCGATGCCCAGTCGCGCGCCGAAGAACGCGCGCGGAGGATCGCCGAGCAGCGCAGCGAGCTGCTTCGTTTCGTCATCGCCGCTGCCCTCACGCTGCCGCTGGCGGCGCAGATGCTGACCATGTTCGCCGGCGGCGCGCACGCGCACGCGGATCTGCTGCCCCGCTGGCTGCAGCTCGTTCTCGCGACACCGGTGCAGTTCTGGATCGGCTGGCGCTTTTACGAAGGCGCCTGGAAGTCCCTGCGCGGCGGTGGCGGCAACATGGACGTGCTGGTCGCGCTCGGCACCTCGATGGCCTACTTCTTCAGCCTCTTCGTCACGCTGTCGGGTGCGCCGGACCTGCACGTCTATTTCGAGGCGTCGGCCGCGGTCATCACCCTCGTCCTGCTCGGCAAGTTGCTCGAGGCGCGCGCCAAGGCGAAAACCGGCGAAGCGATCGAGGCACTCGTCCGCCTGCAACCGCGAACGGCGCGTGTCGAACGCGACGGCCGGCTGATCGAGCTCGATGCCTCCCTGCTGATCCCCGGCGATGTGTTCATCGTCCGCCCCGGCGACAGCATCCCGGTCGATGGCGAAGTGATCGACGGAGCCTCAAATGTGAACGAGGCGATGCTCACGGGCGAGAGCATGCCGGTAGCCAAGCATCGCGGCGAACGCGTCTTCGCCGCCACCGCCAACGCGGAAGGCATGCTGCGCTGCCGTGCCACCGGCGTCGGCGAACACACGCTGCTGGCCGGAATCATCCGCCTGGTGGCCGCGGCGCAGGGCTCGAAGGCCCCCGTGCAGCGACTGGCCGACCGCATATCAGCGGTCTTCGTTCCCGTCGTCTGCCTGGTCGCACTGTGCACTCTCCTCGGCTGGTGGCTCTACGACGGCATCTTCAGCACGGCGCTGATCAATGCCGTCGCCGTGCTCGTCATCGCCTGCCCCTGCGCCCTCGGACTCGCCACGCCGACCGCCATCATGGTCGGCAGTGGACGCGGCGCGGCAGCCGGCATCCTGATCCGGAACGCCGAGGCGCTCGAGCGGGCCGGTGAGATCGATGTGCTCGCTCTGGACAAGACCGGCACGCTGACCCGCGGCGAACCCGAGGTGACCGAGGTCGTTCCCCTGGCCGCGGCTGCGGACGAGGCGCTGCAACTCGCTGCCAGCCTTGAGCAGTCCTCCGAACACCCGCTGGCGCGCGCGATCCTGCAACGCGCTCAGACGGCAGGCCTGAATCTGCCGACGGTCGAGGATTTCCGCGCCATTCCCGGGCGCGGCGTCGAGGGCCGCGTTGCCGACCGCTGGCTGCAGCTCGGGGCGCCCGCCGCCTTCGTCGACGCGGCCTTGCCGCAGGCGGTGATCAGGCGCCTGCAGAACGCCGGCAAGACCGTCGTCGTTCTCGGCGAACTGCCGGCAAGCCATCGCGCCACTGCTGGCGGACAGCCGGTGCCGGCAGCCGTGGCACTGGCCGTGCTGGCGATTGCCGACCCGTTGCGCGCGAGCTCGCCACAGGCCGTCGGGCGCCTTGCCGCCCTGGGCATGCGGCTGGTGATGCTGACCGGCGACCACGCCGCAACCGCCGCGGCGATCGCCCGGGCGAGTGGCATCGACGATTTCCGCGCCGGCGTCCTGCCCGGCGACAAGGCGTCCGTGATCCAGTCGCTCAAGGGGAATGGCAAGGTCGTGGCGATGGTCGGCGATGGCATCAACGACGCACCGGCACTGGCGGCGGCCGACGTCAGCTTCGCCATTGGCGCCGGTTCGGATGCGGCGATTGCGGCGGCGGATGTGACGCTGGTACACAGTGATCTGAATGGCATCGCCGACGCCATCCTGCTGTCGCGTGCGACGCTGCGCAAAATCAGGCAGAATCTCTTCTGCGCCTTCGTTTACAATGTGCTCGGGATTCCCCTCGCGGCTCTGGGCATGCTCAACCCGGTGATGGCGGGCGCGGCGATGGCCCTGAGTTCGGTGTCCGTGGTCTCCAACTCGCTCCTCCTGCGGCGGTGGCGCCCGCAAAGCAGCGCGCCCGGCGGACGATCCGGGCAGCGCTTGACCTGATTGGAATGATGGATGGAAAGAATGCTGATCGATGTCTCCGGGATGAGCTGCCAGGGGTGCGTGAAGAGCGTCACCGCTGCCCTGACAGCAGTGGCCGGCGTCGAGCAGGTCGAGGTTTCGCTGCAGTCAGGACAGGCCGCGGTCCGTTTCGACCCGTCGCTCGTCAGCCTTGGCCGGCTGGCTGAAGCGATCGAGGCAGCAGGTTTCGAGGCCCGGCCGGCGCCCTGAGTGACGGTGGATGAATCGCCGCCGGCATGCCGTGACGCGAAGACGGGGTCCGCGTGCCTGCACGACGGGACCCGCCCGGTGAAACGATGTGCGCACGTGCAGGGCTGCACGCCGCTTGCGGCGCCCGGTCGCAGACTGCCCAAGCGACGGTCCGATCGTTGAGCTCCCCGTTTGCCCTGGGTCGCCGTCATCCGGACAGACCCACACTTCGCCCGAGGAAGAAGATGTCGAGAAAGAAGGAAAGAACCGTCGAACCCCAGGTTCCCACAACGGCTGCGGCCGAACCCCTGCGACTGACGCAGTTCTCGCATGGCGGTGGCTGTGGCTGCAAGATCGCCCCCGGAGTGCTCGAACGGATCCTCTCCCGGAGTGTCCCGGCAGTGGTGCCGCGCCAGCTCCTCGTCGGCATCGAGACCAGCGACGACGCTGCCGTGTACCAGTTCAACGACGAGCAGGCGGTGATCGCCACGACCGATTTCTTCATGCCGATCGTCGACGACCCTTTCGACTTCGGCCGCATCGCGGCGACGAATGCGCTGTCCGACGTCTACGCCATGGGTGGAACCCCGCTCCTGGCACTGGCGGTGGTCGGCATGCCGGTCAACCGCCTGCCGCTGGAAACCATCCAGCGCATCCTCGAAGGCGGCGAGGCGACCTGCGCGAAAGCCGGAATCCCGATCGCCGGTGGACACACGATCGACTCGGTGGAACCGATCTATGGCCTCGTCGCCATCGGGCTCGTCCACCCGCGACACGTGCAGCGCAACTCCGGCGCGCGCCCCGGTGACAAGCTGATTCTCGGCAAGGGCCTTGGTGTCGGCTTCTTCAGTGCGGCACTGAAGAAGGGACTCCTCTCACCAGCCTGCTATGCGGTGATGATCGCGTCGACGACGCAGCTCAACACGCCGGGCCGCGCCCTCGCCTGCCTCGCTGGCGTGCATGCGATGACCGATGTCACCGGCTTCGGGCTGCTCGGACATCTGGTCGAGATCTGCAAGGCATCCAGGCTTTCGGCCGTCATCGACTACCCGGCGATCCCGGTCCTGCCAAACGCCGTCGATTACGCTGCCAAGGGATGCATCACCGGTGCCTCCGGCCGCAACTGGTCGAGCTATGGCGAGCATGTCGAGCTCGACAGGAAGCTCGGCGACCTCGAACGTGCCCTGCTGACCGATCCGCAGACCAGCGGCGGGTTGCTCGTTGCCTGCGCGCCCGAGGTTGTCACCGAGGTCCTGGCGGTCTTCCTGCAGGAGGGCTTCGAGCAGGCGACGGTGATTGGTGAGTTGGGCGAAGGCAAACCGCAGGTATCGGTCATCAGGAGTCACTGACGCCCGAGCGGATCGGCGCGCAGGATGCCACGCGCCGCCCTCCTGACCACCTACCCTGGCTCACCGTCGAGCATCAGAGAGACCAGCCCGTCAGCCAGCTTCGGCTCGAACCAGGTCGACTTCGGCGGCATGACCTGCCCGATGTCGGCAACCGCCATCAGGTCCGCCATCTGCGTTGGATACATTGCGAAGGCGACGGCCATTTCGCCGCTGTCGACCCGCCGCTCCAGCTCGCCAAGGCCGCGCATGCCGCCGACGAAGTCGATGCGCGTATCGCGACGCAGGTCGCTGATCCCGAGAACCGGCGCGAGAAGCTGCTCGGCGAGAACCGAGACGTCCAGCCGGCGTACCGGGTCGGTCAGCGGCACCAGCTCCGCTCGTACCTGTAGCCGGTACCAGCGGCCAGCGAGATACATGCCGCAAACCCCGCTGCACTCGGGTCGCAGCGGGCCTGCCGCCGGACTGACGCGGTAGCGCTCGCCGACCGCCAGCAGGAAAGCGTCTACGCCGAGGCCGTTCAGATCCCTGACGACCCGGTTGTAGTCGAGGATCTGCATCTGCCTCGCCGGGAAGATCACCGCCAGGAACGAGTCGGCACCATCCCGCCCGGCCTGACGCCGGTTGGCCGCCACGCGCGATGCCGCCGCCGAACGGTGATGGCCATCAGCGATGTAGAGCGCCGGCATGGCGCCAAAGACGGCGCTGATGCGTGCCATGGTGGCACCGTCATCGATCAGCCACAGCGTGTGCCGGATGCCATCCACCGCCTTCAGGTCGGCGACCGGCGTCTGCCCGGTCGCCCCCGCAAGCAGCTCTTCGGCCTGCGCGTCGTCGGGGTGGGCCAGCAGGACCGGCCCGGTCTGCGCATTCAGCGCCTCGATCTGACGTACCCGGTCATCCTCCTTGTCGGGCCGGGTAAATTCGTGCCTGCGGATGCGGTTGCTGTCGTAGGCAACGATCGAAGCGGCGGCCACCAGCCCGGTCTGCACGTGCTCACCCATCACCAGGCGGTAAGCGTAATAGGCGGGTCGCGGGTCGCGGCACAGGACACCGTCCTCGATCAGTCGCCGGAAGTTCAGCGCCGACCGGGCGTACACCTCTGGGGCGTAGTGATCGACTGCCGGTGGCAGGTCGATCTCGGCCTTCGACACATGCAGGAAGGACAGCGGCTTTCCGGCCGCAACCAGCCGCGCCTCGTCACTCGACAGGACGTCGTAGGGTGGTGCGGCGACCGCCGCAGCATCGGCGCTGCGCGGCCGCAAACCGGCGAAGGGCCGGATCAGGGATGAATCGGATGTCACATGCGTCTCCCGTTCGAGCGAGTTCCTGGAAAGGGGGCGGCGGCGCGGCGGCGGCCGGTGGCGCCATCTGGCTCTGCACCGCAAACCTCTGTCGTCGCAGGCGTTCGCCTGCCGCAGCCAGTCCTGCGGACGGGGTTCAGCTCAGCGGCCCGTCGGGGCATCTCAGATGCTTCGGTACAGCGCCTCATAACGCAACGCGGAGTCGGCCCACGAGAAGTCCTGCGCCATCCCGCGCTTCTGCAGCTGTTGCCACGCGGCCGCATGACGCATCAGCTTCAGCGCGTCGCCGATTCGCGCGGCAAGAACACGACTGCTGGCGTGGTCGAAGACGAAGCCGTTCGCCGTCCCGGCCCGGAGATGCTCGGGGGTTGCGTCGACCACCGTGTCCGCCAGACCGCCAACCCGTCGCACGAGCGGAATGGTACCGTAACGCAGGGCATAGAGTTGCGTCAGACCACAAGGTTCAAAGCGCGAGGGAACGAGCAGGATGTCTGCTCCGGCCATGATGCGGTGCGACAAGGCGTCGTCGAAACCGAGATAGACCGAGACGGAGGCGGGGTGCGCCCTGGCTGCCGCCCGGAAGGCATTCTCGATCTCGGCGTCACCGCTGCCGATGACCACGAGCTGGCCGCCCGCCGCCAACACATCCGGCAGCGCCCCGAGGACCAGATCCATCCCCTTCTGCGACGTCAGGCGGCTGACCACGGCGAGCAGAGGCGCCTTGCTCCTGAGCGCAAAGCCGAGCTCCGCCTGCAGCCTGAGCTTGCAGACCCTCTTGCCGCGCAGCCTGTCGGCAGTGTAGTTGTGCGCCAACGCCCGGTCACTGCCCGCATCCCATATCGAATAGTCGACGCCATTGAGGATTCCCGACAGATTGCTGCCACGGCCGCGCAGCAATCCATCAAGGCCCCAGCCGAACTCCGCCGTACAGATCTCGCGCGCGTAGGTCGGACTGACCGTATTGACGCGCGCGGAATGAAACAGCGCTGCCTTCATGAACGACAGCTGACCGTGGAACTCGAGCGCACTCTGATCCGCGCCGGAGATCATCAGTCCCAGATCATTGTGATGATCGAGCGGAAACAGACCACGGAAAGCCAGGTTGTGGATGGTGAACACGGTCGCCGTGTTCAGCGCCGGACACTGCGCGATGTACGCCGGCGCCAGCCCGGCGTGCCAGTCATGCGCATGCACCACCTCAGGTTGCCAGGAAGGGTCGAGTTCGCCTGCGGCCAGATGGGCGGCAATCCAGCCGAGCAAAGCGAAGCGGCGGTGGTTGTCGCGCCAGTCGCGACCGTCGGGACCGAGATAGGGGCTGCCGTCGCGCCGATACAGGAAGGGTGCATCGATGACATACGCCAGCAGCCCGCTGTCCGGCAGACGACCGCGGCGCAGCGTCACCACCGCAGCGCCGAAGGCCGGACCGAGGCGGATGACCCGCCTGGGTTCGACGACCCCGCTGAGGATCGCCGGCATTCCCGGCAACAGCACGCGAACGTCGAGCCCGCGGGCGGCGAGCGCTGCCGGCAGGGCGGCCACGACGTCCGCCAGACCGCCGGTCTTGACCAGCGGATAGATCTCCGCGGCGACGTGCAGGACGCGCAACCTCCCCCTCCCGTACGCGTCAGACCAGTCGCTCGAGCATCTTGCGCGTCACCAGCGTGACACCGCCATTGGTGCGACGGAAGCGGCGGGCATCGTCCTCCGGATCCTCGCCGATCACCATTCCCGCCGGGATGCTGCAACCGGCGTCGACGACGCAGTGGCTGAGGCGGGCCCGGGTACCAACCGTCGTGTCCGGCAGCAGCACGGACAGATTGACGCGAGCGTAGGAATGGACTCGACAGCTCGAGAAGAGCAGCGAACGATTGATCTCGCCGGAGACGATCGAGCCGCTGGAAACGGTCGACTCGACTGCGGTCCCGCGACGGTCCATATGGTTATGGACGAATTTTGCCGGCGGCAACTGCTGCTGGTAGGTCCACACCGGCCAGTTGCGGTCGTACAGATTGAGCGATGGCACGGTGGCCGTGAGATCGACGTTGGCGTCCCAGTAGGCGTCGATGGTGCCGACGTCGCGCCAGTAGTGCTCGCGCCGCACGTCGTCCGGCGCAATGACACAACTGCGCGAGAACGGATGCGCGGCGGCAACGCGGTTGGCAACGGCACGCGGAATGATGTCCTTGCCGAAGTCGTGGTTGGAACCGGGATCGGCGATGTCACGCTCGAGTTCGTCATAGAGGTACTTGGCGTTGAAGACATAGACGCCCATGCTGCACAACGACAGATCGGGATTGCCCGGCATCGCCGGTGGATCGGCCGGCTTCTCGACGAAGTCGGTGATCATCCCCCGGTCGTCGACGGCCATGACGCCGAATTCCCTGGCGTCGCGGCGCGGCACCTCGATGCAGGCGATCGTGCACTCGGCACCGCTCTCGACATGGTCGACGAGCATCAGCGCGTAGTTCATCTTGTACACGTGGTCGCCGGCCAGAACGATCACATACTCGGGTGACGGCCGGTAGGTCTCGAGGATGTCGATGTTCTGGTAAACGGCATCGGCGGTGCCACGGTACCATGACTCCTCGTCCACACGCTGTTGCGCCGGCAGCAGGTCGACGAACTCGTTGACCTCGCCATGCAGGAAGTTCCAGCCTCGCTGCAGATGGCGCAGCAGGCTGTGCGACTTGTACTGCGTCACCACGCCGATGCGCCGGAGCTGCGAGTTGACGCAGTTCGACAGTGCGAAATCGATGATCCGGAACTTGCCTCCGAAATGGACTGCCGGCTTTGCCCGGCGATCCGTCAATTCATGCAGCCGGCTGCCACGTCCACCGGCCAGTACCAGGGCGATCGCCCTGCGCGGCAATTGGAATGTCCTCTTGTCAACCATCGTCGTATCCCCAGTTTGACTCGCTTCATCGCATCCGGCGGGCACGCCGGATGCCACCCTGCCCTAACTGATCACGTCTGCCTTCTCGCGCCCGGTAACCGCCTGGATCCGTGCCACCGCATCGGCCAACCGGATCAGCGGCGCCAGTGCCTCCTGCGTCGGCACCTCGTGCTGGCTGGGGTCGGCGACGAAACGCTCGAGATAGACGCGCAGCGTCGCACCCTCGGTGCCGGTGCCCGACAGGCGGAAGACGACCCGCGAACCGTCGTCGAGCATGACCCGCACGCCCTGACGCTCGGAACGCGAGCCATCGACTGGATCGGTATAGGAAAAATCATCGGCGGCAGCGATGTGCAGACCACAGGATTCCGAACCCGCCAGTTGCGGCAGGCGCGCGCGCAGTTCGTCCATCAGACGATCGGCACGATCGGTCTCGATCGCCTCGTAGTCATGGCGCGAATAGACGTTGCGCCCGAAACGCTGCCAGTGTTCGCGCACGATCACGTCGGCCGAAGTCGCGCGCACCGCAAGAATGTTGAGCCAGTAGAGAACCGCCCACAGGCCATCCTTCTCGCGCACGTGGTTGGAACCGGTACCGGCGCTCTCCTCACCGCAGAGCGTCGCCTTGCCGGCATCGAGCAGGGATCCGAAGTACTTCCAGCCGGTCGGTGTCTCGTAGCAGGGAATGCCGAGCGCCTGGGCGACGCGGTCGACGGCGCAACTCGTCGGCATCGAGCGCGCGACGCCTGCCAGACCGCCGGCGTAGGCCGGCACCAAAGCGTGGTTGGCGGCGAGCACGGCGAGGCTGTCGCTCGGACTGACGACGAAGTTCGGTCCGACGATCATGTTGCGGTCGCCATCGCCATCCGATGCGGCACCGAAGGACAGGCCGGAAGCCGGGTCGGCGAGTGCCGCAACGAGGTCGGCAGCCCACACCGGGTTCGGATCGGGGTGGCCACCGGCGAAGTCCGGCAATGGGATGCCGTTGACGACGGTACCCGCCGGAGCACCCAGCCGGTCCTCGAGAATCGCGCGTGCGTAAGGACCGGTCACCGCGTGCATGGCGTCGAAACGCATGCGGAAATCGGGACGGGCGAGCAACGCCGCAATGCGATCGAAATCGAACAGCGACTCGAGGAGTTCGGCATAGTCGGCCACCGGATCGATGATGCTGACCCGCATCTCACCGATCCGCGCCTCGCCGATCCGGCTCAGATCGACGGCCGGCGACTCGAGCGTGCGATAGGCACGGATCTCCTGCGTCCGCCGATGGACGGCATCGGTGAATGCTTCGTTCGCCGGTCCGCCATTGCCCAGGTTGTACTTGATGCCGAAATCGCCTTCGGGGCCGCCCTCGTTGTGGCTGGCCGAGAGGATGATGCCGCCGAAAGCCTGCCACTTGCGGATCACGGCACTGGCCGCCGGCGTGGACAGGATTCCGTCACGACCCACCAGCACGCGGCCGAAACCCGCCGCAGCGGCCATACGCAGGATCGTCTGGATCGCCACGTCATTGTAGTAGCGGCCGTCGCCACCGAGCACCAGGGTCTGTCCCTGCTGTCCCGACAGGGTGTCGAAGATGGCCTGGACGAAATTCTCCAGATAGCGCGCCTGACTGAAGACCTTCACCTTCTTCCGCAGCCCCGACGTGCCCGGCTTCTGGCCGGCAAACGGGGTGCTCGGAACACTGATCACCTGCATAGTCATTTCATGCCTCGTCACAAATTGAACGCCTGAATCAATACCGTCAAGATCGTCGGCACACCCGCTCAGCCGATGTGCTGCCTGGTGAACGCCAGCAGTGCCTGCGTCGAGGCATCGAGTGGTTCGGCCAGCGCCGGGTTGCCGATCGCCGGCAGGATGCTGTTGGCCACCGCCTTGCCGAGCTCGACACCCCACTGATCGAAGGAGTTGAGCCCCCAGATGACACCCTGGACGAAGACCTTGTGTTCGTACAGGGCAATCAGCGCGCCCAGCGTCTGCGGCTCGAGCCGCGTCAGCAGCAGCGTCGACGAAGGCTGGTTGCCCGGAAACACCTTGTGTGGCAGCAGCGCCTCGAGCGCTGCCGGGGACATCGTTCCCTCGAGTTCGCTGCGCGCCTCGGCAGCCGTCTTGCCGAATGCGAGCGCCGCGCTCTGCGCGAAGCAGTTGGCGAGCAGCGCCTCCTGGTGTCCGGGCAGCGGATAGTCGGCGCGCACGGCAGCAATGAAATCGCAGGGGACGAGCCGTCCGCCCTGGTGCAGCAACTGGAAGAAGGCGTGCTGGCCATTGTTGCCCAGTTCGCCCCAGACGATCGGGTTCGAGGCGCAGGCCAGCGGCTGCCCATCGCTGCCGACCGCCTTGCCGTTGCTCTCCATCTCGAGCTGCTGCAGGAAGGACGGGAAGTACTTCAACGATTCGTTGTACGGCAGCACGGCATTGCTCGTGGCACCAAGGAAGTTGGTGTTCCAGATGCCGATCAGCGCCATCACCACCGGCAGATTGCGCTCGTAGGGTGCGCTGCGGAAATGCTCGTCCATCCGTTCGGCGCCCGCCAGCAGCTCGGCAAAAGCCTGCGGTCCAATGGCGATCATCAGTGCCAGGCCGACCGCCGACCACAGTGAAAAACGCCCGCCGACCCAATCCCAGAGCGGGAACACGGCCTCCTCCCTGATCCCGAACTGCACTGCCCGTTCCGGCTTGGCGGTCAAAGCGGCAAAGTGGCAGGACACCGCGGCGGCGTCGCCGAGCCCGGCGAGCAGCCAGTCACGCGCCGTCTGCGCATTGAGCATCGTTTCCTGGGTGGTGAAGGTCTTGCTCGCCACCAGGAACAGCGTCGTGCGCGGATCGAGCGTCTGCAACAGGGGCGCCAGCTGGGCGCTGTCGAGGTTCGAAACGTAATGCACATCGAGTCCCGGCTGTGAAACCGAACGCAGGGCGTAGGCAAGCATCTTCGGCCCAAGGTCCGAGCCGCCAATGCCGATATTGACCACACTGCGAATCGGCAGGCCGGTGAATCCAAGCGCCTTCCCGGAACGGATGTCTTCGGCGAAGCCAGCCATCCGCTGCCGCGTCGCCAGCACGTCGGGCATCACGTCGAGAGCGGGTGTCGGGAACGGGCTCCGCGAGCGACGCAAAGCCACGTGCAACACCGAGCGGCCTTCGCTGGCGTTGATCTGCTCGCCGCCGAACATGCGCCCGGTCCAATGCTCGAGCTGCGCCTCACGGGCCAGCCCGGCCAGCAGCGGCAGGCTGGTCGAATCGATGCGCTGCTTCGAGAAATCGTAGAGGATTCCGTCGAAGCTCAGCGAGAGGGATGCCACGCGGCCCGGATCGCGCGCAAAGAGTTCCCTGAGATGCAGCGGCGAAAGCGATTGCCGATGCGCTTCAATAGCCTTCCAGGCGGCTGAGTTGGTGATGTTCATGATCGATGACAGTCATTGATGAATGATCGGGCCGTCTGCAGACGACCCATGAAAAGAGGTTCTGGATGCAATCCAAAGGGATATTCCGTATCGCTTGTCAGCTTGCCAGAATGCGTCGCAGAACGCAAAAAAGAATGGCAACCGGGCCGCGCGCAGGCCATTTCCGAGTATTTTTCTTGGTTATCCTGCCCTGCTGCCGATCATGGTTGGAAATTTCTCTCGCTGCGTCGATGGCCAGAAAGCCGTGCCCAGTCAAAGCCGACTGGCAGGCAGATTCAACTGCTGTCGGCCGGTCGCGGACCGTTGCCGGAGTGCGCCCGGCAATTCTTCACACTGGCCGCGAAAGGGCGGTCTTCGACGGCGATATGGCGCTCGAACCAGTACTCGGCATAGCGCAGGAAGGAATGGACGTCGCGCGCGCCGTTGCGCACTTCGGCGAAGGCCTTCCGCAGGGCATGCAGGTTGTCACGATGGACGGTTGCGTGCCCGGCGAAGTCAACGCCGACCGCTGTCGCGATACGCTCTTCGCTGGCAAAGTGGTATTCGAGATAATCGAGAAGGCTTGCGAAATCGTCAAAGGAAACGGGTCCGCTGCCGAAACAGGCTACCTTCAACGATTCGATACGGCGAAAGATTTCTTCGTGTTGTGCATCAATTTCGGGCAGATCGATCAGCAATGCTTCCGGCAGCAGTCCGGTAAGGTTGAGATCCACAGCGAGTCTCTCCGGGAAAACGGTCTGTTTCGCAAGTTCACACAGTATAAAAAGGGCGCTCGCAGAATTCCAGTAAAATCAGCCCGAATTCAGGCGAAGACGCCGTGCAGGAACCAGCCCGACCGGCAGCGGAAAATCCACAGCCATTCGTCACGCCGTGAGATGGCGACAAAGTAGTCGCGACAGACATCGCCGAGCGCATCCGGCTCCGCCGCATCCCACCAGCCACTCTCGATTCGCTCGGGACCGGCAAGCAGGCGGAGGGGACCGCCGCACTGCGGCCGGCCAGCCTGCTCGCGCAAAGCCTGTGGCTGCGCCAGCAGGCACAGCGGACGCGGGCCAGCAGCCGAATGGCGCAGGGCCGCGGCAAGAAACGGGCCGGGCGGCGATCTGCCTCCGGTCAGCGACGCCGCCGCAACCCGCCGCCAGGCATTTTCCGGCCGATGTTCGGCCACAGCCGACAGCGCGTGCACGCCATCGTCGCCAAGGCGTGCCTGCAGCCGTTCGAGCAGCCCTGCCATCGATTCGCCACCGGCGCCCTCACCACGCTCGGCGAACAGGCTGCGCGAGTGACCGACAAGTGCTGTCGGCGCCTCGGCCCGCAAGCCGATGCCCTCGACCGCGGCCGGCAGGTGCAGCCGCTGCAGCCGCTCGCCGAGGATGCGACTGATCCGCTCGGGGTCACGCGTGGCACCGGCAAAACCAAGGACAAGCACGGTCGCCGGCCGCTGCCTCGCGCCGCATTCATGCCCGAACTCGAAAACGCATTCACTGATCCCGCCACCACGCGTAGCCAGCCAGCCGCACAGGGCATCGATCAGGCGACGCGCAGCCCAGCCGAGCGCCGGCGCGTGCTCGACCCGCATCGGCAATTCCAGTCGGTCGGCAAAAAACTCGGGAAAAACGAAACGTCGACGGGGATCCGGCAGCTCGCCCAGTGCACGCGCCAGATCAGCCAACAGCCCGGGGCCCAGCCGCCGCGCCAAGCCGGCGCGCGGCCAGCGCAACAGGTCGGCCAGCGAGCGCGCCCCGAAGCTGACGAGACGAGCCTCATCCGCTGCTGCCAGGGCGAGTACCGACAGCGGCAGACGGCCGAGGCGATGCGGCAGTTCGTCGAGCGTGCGACAGCACTGGTCGCCACCGCCGATGGCCAGCCACTGTGCGGCCAATGGAGTCGGCGCCAGCGCGGCCTGCGGCAGGTGACCCTGTGCGATGCAGCTGGCGACGACGCCTGCGAACAGCTTCGCGGCACCACCGAACAGGCGCAGCGAGGCGGCCACTTCGAGCAGCAGCATCGACGGCGGCAGGCAGCAGAGCTCGGAGGTGAAACCACCGGCCCAGCAGGCGAGCCGCCTCAAGGCGGCCTGCTCACGCTCGACGGCGCGCTCCCGCACCGCCAGATCAGGCAGCAATGCACGTGCCTCGGCCAGCCGCCTGCCGGCCACGACGCCCGCCGCAACCGCCGCGCGGTCAGCAACGATGACCCGCTCGCGATCGACGATGGCGCTAGGCGACGGCAGTTCGGGGAAGACTTCGAGCGGCAGGCAGGGCAGATGCAGGGCGAGCCAGAGCATGGCGCAGGTACAGCGGGCGTTGCACGGCGATCGGCAGCGGCAGCGGCTGCGCGCTGCCACGGCGCTTGAGCAGGTGCACGACGAGGTGTTCGCCCTCCCCTTCGAGAACCAGCCGCAGCGGCGCCGGCGAAGGCTGGCCGGAACAGGTTGCCGGACGAAAGACGAAGAGCAGTGACTGGCTCGCCTCGGCAGCCAGCTGCAGGCGGCGCAACGGGGCGGCCTGGACCTCCGGCAGCCAGACGACGATGGCACCGACACCATCGGCGGCCAGCGAGCGTTCGCAGGCCCAGGCGGCATCGCGACCGGGAGCACTGGCAACCAACAGGCGCGAGAGATCGACGCCCCCGGCCTGCAATGCCGGTGCATAAAGCAGATAGGGCGGAGCAATGCAGACCAGCCAGGCCAGTTCGTCACGCGAAAGACGGGCCAGCGCCGGCAACAGCAGGCTCAGTTCGCCGACGCCGTGACGCCGCGGCAGGAGTTCGGTCAGACCGCCGCGCGGCCAGCCACCACCGGGCAACTCGCGGTCGAGATCGGCGAAACCCGTCGGCACGCCAGGCAGCGCTGCCCTGGCCAGCGCATCGCCCCGCCAGACATCGGGACGCTCGAGGATCTGCGCCAGCGTGGTCGATGATGACATGATCGAATCCGGGCGGCAGCCGCGGTGCCTCTCAGATCGTCTCGCCGCTGCGGATCAACCCGACGGCAATGCCTTCGATGACCAGGGCCCGCCGCTCGGGATCGACGATGATCGGCGCGAAATCGGTATTCTCGGCAATCAGCTCGACGATGCCGTCGCGCCGCCGGAAGCGCTTGACCGTCACCTCGTCATCGAGCCGGGCGACGACGATCTGGCCGTTGCGTGCCTCGCTGCTGCGGTGTACGGCAAGCAGGTCGCCATCGAGAATGCCGGCATCGATCATCGACAGGCCGCGCACCCGCAGGAGGAAATCGGCGCGCGGCGAGAACAGGCCGGCATCGAGCGTGTAACGGCGCTGCACGTTCTCCACGGCGAGTATCGGGCTACCGGCAGCGACGCTGCCGATCAATGGCAGGCCGAGTTGTTCGACCAGGCGGATGCCGCGCGCCGAGCCCGGCTCGAGGGTGATCAGTCCCTTTCTGGCAAGCGCCCGCAGGTGCTCTTCGGCCGCGTTGTGCGAGGCGAAGCCAAAGGCCGTGGCGATCTCCGCCCGCGTCGGCGGCGCGCCGAAGTTCTCCAGCGCGTTGCGAATGAATTCGAGTATTTCCTGTTGCCGCGTCGTGATCCTGAGCATGATCGGCACCCTCTGTTGGCATGACTGTATTTTTGTACAGCGCCGAGAAAAAAGCAAGCGTGCCGGCAGGAGAGCGCGGGTGCTTGACCCGCCCTCCCCTTTCTTACCACAATCGCTTCCTTCACTTCCGTTCTCCGAGACCAGCCATGATCGAGCAGCCCGTCGAAGACTTCAGCCTGCCGGCCAGCGGCGGCCGGACCTTCACCCTCTCCGCCTGCCGCGGCAACACCGTGGTCCTCTATTTCTACCCCAAGGACAGCACCCCCGGCTGTACCAGCGAGGCGCAGGACTTTCGTGACCTGCACCCGCAGTTCGTCGCCGCCGGCGCGATCATCGCCGGCGTGTCACGCGACAGCCTCAGATCGCACGACAACTTCACGGCGAAACAGGAGCTGCCTTTCGTCCTCATCAGCGACAGCGACGAAATGCTCTGCAACCGCTTCGCGGTGATCCGGATGAAATCGATGTACGGCAAGCAGGTGCGCGGCATCGAGCGCAGCACCTTCGTCATCGATGGCAACGGCGTCCTGCGGCGCGAGTGGCGTGGCGTCCGGGTAGCCGGGCACGCGCAGGAAGTCCTCGACTTCGTCAACCACCTCTGAAGCGCCCGACCAACGCTGCGATCACTCCGCAAGGTCCCCGACCATGTCCCGCAGGAACTCCGACGACAGCAACGCCGCGCCCGCTGCCGCGAGGAAGCTCTTCGTCCTCGACACCAATGTGCTGATGCATGACCCGACCTGCCTGTACCGCTTCCAGGAGCATGACGTATTTCTGCCGATCATGACCCTCGAGGAGCTCGACAGTCACAAGAAGGGCATGTCGGAAATCGCCCGCAATGCCCGCCAGGTGACGCGCACCCTCGACGAAATCGTCAACAGCACGGCCGCCGCGATCGATCTGGGCATCGCTCTCGACGGCCCTTCGCGCCAGCTGGCGAATGGCCGGCTCTTCCTGCAGACGGAAGCGATCACCGGCGAACTGCCGGCGGGACTGCCGACGGCGAAGGCCGACAACCAGATCCTGGGCGTCGTCATCCACCTCCGGAACCGCCACCCCGAACGAACGGTGATCCTCGTCTCCAAGGACATCAACATGCGCATCAAGGCGCGTGCACTGGGATTGCAGGCGCAGGACTACTTCAACGACAAGGTGCTCGAAGACACCGACCTGCTGTACACCGGCATGCGCGAGCTGCCCGCCGACTTCTGGGACGAGCACGAGCAGGACATGGTGTCGCGCAGCCGGGACGGGCGAACGCGCTATCGCATCAGCGGTCCGCTGTGCCCGCAGTTCCTGGTCAACCAGTTCCTCTACCAGGAAGGCGAACGCCCGCTGCAGGCGATCGTCCGCTCGCTCGCCGGGACGAGCGCCGAGCTCGAGACGCTGATCGACTACACGCATTCGCGGAACGGCGTCTGGGGAATCACGGCGCGCAATCGCGAGCAGAACTTCGCTCTCAATGCACTGATGAACCCGGAAGTGGATTTCGTCACCCTGCTCGGCCAGGCCGGTACCGGCAAGACCCTGCTGACGCTGGCCGCCGGCCTGACGCAGGTGCTCGACGACAAGCGCTACGGCGAAATCATCGTCACCCGCGTGACGGTGCCGGTCGGCGAGGACATCGGTTTCCTGCCGGGCACCGAGGAAGAGAAGATGGGACCGTGGATGGGCGCCCTCGAGGACAATCTCGAGGTACTCAACCGGGGCGACGAGCAGGCCGGCGACTGGGGCCGGGCAGCCACCCGCGACCTGATCCGCCACCGCATCCGGATCAAGTCGCTCAACTTCATGCGCGGCCGCACCTTCCTCAACCGCTACCTGATCATCGACGAGGCACAGAACCTGACGCCGAAGCAGATGAAGACACTGATCACCCGTGCCGGCCCCGGGACCAAGGTGATCTGCCTCGGCAACATCGCACAGATCGACACGCCCTATCTCAGCGAGGGCAGTTCCGGACTGAGCTACGTCGTCGACCGCTTCAAGGGCTGGGAACATGCCAGCCACGTCACCCTGCAACGCGGCGAGCGCTCCCGCCTCGCGGATTACGCGGGTGAAGTGCTATAATCGTGGCCAGATTGGGCCGTGTCTGGTGACACGGCCCAGCCGTTTGTGGCCACCGATCGCTGCCGCCGAGCGTTGCCGGCAGTGCTCCAGAGCCTACCGGAGAACCGATTGAAACGACGCCGTTTCCTTGCCCTTTCTGCACTGATTTCACTGCTGGCGCCGACGCCGGCACTCGCCGCCAGGAAGAAGGAAAAGAGCAGCAAACCAGGCAGCAAACCGGCAAGCGAATCGGCCAGCCGCAGCCAGCGCGAGACGAGAGCGGAAAACCGCGGGCGGTCGCGCGGCAGACAGAACTACCGCCCGGTCGCAGAGCAACCGGCGGCACCCGCGGCGGCGGCGCCCAGTTCTCCGGCGGCGACCAACGAACAGACCTACAACGCCATTGCGCTGCCGGACGAGCCACAACCGCAGTGGCGGACCTACGACGTCACCTCGCTGATCACGCTCAACCACGTCAAGGGCAGGGTGCGCCTCTGGCTGCCGCTGGCGCAATACCGTGACAACCCCTGGCAACGGACGCTCGGGCACGACTGGCGAGGCAACTTCGACAGCGCTGGCGTCTACCGCGACCCGGTTGCCGACCTGGAAGTCTTCTACGCCGACTGGAACGATGGTGCGGTGACACCGAAGCTGCAACTGGTCAGCCAGGTGGCCAAACGCGACCGCAACTTCGACATCACCCGCCGCGGCGGCGTCGCCGAGCGCGGCGAGGTATTGCGCCGCTGCCTGCAGTCGAGCAACCTGGTGCCGACCGACGGACGCGTCCGGCGTACCGCCGAGACGGCGGTGGGTCGAATCAAGGATCCGGTGGCCCAGGGCAAGGCAATCTACGACTGGGTGGTCGAGAACACCAATTACGAACCGGTGCCGGCCGGCATCGGCCGCGGCGACATCGAGGCAATGCTCGACAGCGGACGACTGAGTGGCGGCAGCGCCGACATCGCCCTGCTCTTCGTTGCCCTGTGCCGCTCGATCGGCATCCCGGCGCGGCCGGTCTTCGGGCTGCGCATCGACGGTTCGCGACTCTTTTCCGGGCTTGGTGCGACCGGCAACCTGCGCACCGGGCAACACTGCCGCGCCGAGTTCTACACCCCGGGTTACGGATGGATCCCGGTCGACCCCGGCGATGTGCGCAAAGCCATCCGCGACGAGAACCTGAGCTACGGCGACCCGAAGCTGGTCGTCCTGCGCAAGCTCCTGTTCGGCTTCTGGGAAAGGAACTGGCTGGCGCTCAACACGGCCCAGGATGTCCAGCTGCACGGCGCCACCGGCGCCGCCCTGCCCTTCCTGGTGCTGCCGCAGATCGAGGCGGGTGGCCAGCGCTTCGACAGCAGCGACAGCCAGCGCTGCAGCTACACGGTCACCTCCAGCCGCGTCGAGGGCTGAGGCGACGGCGCCCGCGTTCAGTACGATCCCGGGCTGGCAAAACTCTCGAAACGCGTGTATTCGCCAAGGAAGGTCAGGCGCACGGTGCCGATCGGACCATTGCGCTGTTTGCCGATGATGATCTCGGCGACGCCCTTTTCCGGCGTGTCCGGGTTATAGACCTCGTCGCGGTAGATGAACATGATCACGTCCGCATCCTGCTCGATGGCTCCGGATTCGCGCAGGTCGGACATCACCGGACGCTTGTTCGGCCGCTGCTCGAGCGAGCGGTTGAGCTGTGACAGCGCCATCAGCGGCACGCCGAGTTCCTTTGCCAGTCCCTTCAGCGAACGTGAAATCTCGGAGATCTCGGTCGCCCGGTTCTCGCCATGCGAGGTTGCCGACATCAACTGCAGGTAGTCGATGACGATCAGCCCGAGCTGGCCGCACTGACGGTAGAGGCGGCGGGCGCGCGCCCGCAGGTCGATCGGATTGAGGGCCGGCGTCTCGTCGATGTAGATCGGCGCCTCGTGCATGCGGCCAAGGGCGAACGACAGGCGCGACCATTCATCGTCGTTCAGGCGCCCGGTCCGCACTCGGTGCGCGTCGAGGCGGCCGACCGAGCAGAGCATGCGCATCGCCAGCTGCGTGCCACCCATCTCCATCGAGAAGATCGCCACCGGCAGCCCGACATCGAGCGCCACGTGCTCGGCAATGTTCATCGCGAACGAGGTCTTGCCCATCGACGGCCGACCGGCGACGATCAGCAGATCGCCGCTCTGCAGACCGGACGTCTTGCCGTCGAGATCGTGGTAGCCGGTGGGCACACCGGTGATGTCGGACGGATTGTCGCGATCGTGCAGCTCCTGGATCCGTTCGACGACCTGCGTCAGCAGCGGATTGATGTGGACGAAGCCGGTCTGATGGCGGAAGCCACCCTCGGCAATGGCAAACACCTTCGCCTCGGCTTCGTCGAGCAGCGTCTTCGCGTCGCGGCCGAGCGGGTTGAGCGCACTGCCGGCGATCTCGTCGCCAGCCGTCACCAGCTGGCGCAGGATCGCGCGTTCGCGGACGATCTCGGCATAGCGACGGATGTTTGCCGCCGACGGCGTGTTCGCCGCCAGTTCGCCGAGGTAGGCGAGGCCACCGGTCGCCTGGCCCTCACCGGCAAGATCGAGACTCTCGGCGACCGTTACCGCGTCGGCCGGCTTGCCGCTCTCGAGGAGCTTGCGCATCTGGCGATAGATGCGCCGGTGCTCATCGCGGTAGAAATCCCCTTCACCGACCAGGTCGGCGATCCGGTCGAAGGCCGCGTTGTCGAGCAGCAGGCCACCGAGGACCGACTGCTCGGCTTCCAGCGAATGGGGTGGTACACGCAGTTCGGGCAGTACGGAGTCGGGCTGCGGGCTGCTCCCTCGCCCCGGTCTGCGCCCGGCAGGGCGCCGTTGCCCGTCATCAGGGCTGGATGCATCGGACGAACTGGCCATCGGGAATCCAAGACGAAAGGAACGAGCAAGGCCAAGAGTCTAGCGCGCCGGCGCACGCTCGGCCCAGAAGCAGAAAAGCCTTGCCATCAGGCAAGGCTCCTCGTCGACCACAGGCAACCCGGCCTGCCGGGCCGCTGCCCTAGATCTTCGCCTGCTCGATGACCACGGCGACCGTGATCGTCGCCAGCACGTCGCTGTGCAGCGCCACTTCCAGTTGCGTCTCGCCGATCGTCTTCAGTGGTCCACCCGGCATGCGTACGGCCGACTTCTCGATCTCGAAGCCCTGCGCGCGCAGGCCGTCGGCGACGTCGAAGTTGGTCACCGAACCAAACAGGCGACCGTCGACGCCCGCCTTGCGCTCGATGCGCACGACGATACCCGCCAGCTTTTCGGCATAGGCCTGCGCGTCGGCCAGCCTCGCCGCAGCCGCCTGCTCGAGTTCGGCCCGCTTCGCCTCGAACTCCTGCAGCGCCGCCGGCGTCGCGCGCCTGGCCTTGCCGGTCGGAATCAGGAAATTGCGCGCGTAGCCGTCCCTGACCTTGAGCAGATCGCCGAGATTGCCGAGGTTGGCGACCTTCTCCATCAGAATGATTTGCATCGTCGTCTCCTCGCTTACTGGTGATTGTCGGTGTAGGGCAACAGCGCCAGGAAACGCGCGCGCTTGATCGCCACCGACAGCATCCGCTGATAACCCGCCTTGGTACCCGTCAGGCGGGCCGGCATGATCTTGGCGTTCTCCGCGATGTACTCCTTGAACAGATCGACATCCTTGTAGTCGATCTCCTCCATCTTCTCGGCAGTGAAGCGGCAGAACTTGCGCCGCTTGAAGAGGCCGCTTCCGCGCTTCTTGACGTTCTTGTCATCCTTCTTCTTGAAAAACCTTGGCATCTTGATTTCCTTCGACAAATTCGATCTGGGTCACATGCAGCCGCGGCTGCCTGCTGTGGCGACTGCGGGCAGCGAGAAAGCCGCTCAACTGCAGCCGCGCCCCGGGATTCGCTGCCTGCAGCCACTGCGCCGTCTCGCCGAGCGCGATTGCCTGCACCTCACATTCGACGCGGCGGTTGCTGCCGGCCTCGAGCTGCTCCGACTGGTGACCAATCAGGCACTCGGTGACCGGCACGCCGGCCGGGGTGAAGCGCAGCGCCTTGCGCTCGAGCAGGACGCCGCCGAGCTCGACACGGTTGCGCAGCGCCGCCGACTCAGGCCGCTGGCTGCTCGCCGGCGGCGGCCGGGTCACGGACTTCCAGCAGCGACCGGGACTTCTCGTCCTTCATCATCGGCGACGGCGCACTGACGGCGCGCTTGGCCTTGATCGTCAGATGACGAAGGATCGCATCGTTGAACTTGAAGCCGTGCTCCAGCTCGTTCAGCGTCACGCTGTCGCACTCGATGTTGAGCAGCAGATAGTGGGCCTTGTGCAGCTTCTGGATCGGATAGGCGAGCTGGCGACGACCCCAGTCCTCGAGGCGGTGGATCTGTCCGCCACGCGCGGCAATGAGCCCCTTGTAGCGCTCGACCATCGCCGGCACCTGCTCACTCTGGTCAGGATGGACGATCAGGACGATTTCGTAATGGCGCATGAACACTCCTTATGGCTGAAGCCCCCCGCCATGCGAGCGGTGGAGCAAGGTGAAAAGCCCGCGATTATAGCGCTCCCGGAACCTTCCGGGCAATCACTTCACAAGACCCGCAAGATCTCGCGACAGCGCCACACGGCGACAGGCGTGTCTGCAGCCAGCCACTTCGCCAGCCGTGGCCAGCAGACGTCACCACAGCCTGCGCGTATCGATCCAGTTCACACGCCCGGTGCGCCGCTTCACTTCGTTGTACATGTGGCTCGTACCGCCCGGCCCATCGCCACCGCCGCCGTTCCACAGGCAGACGAAGCGCACCTTGTCGACACCCCAGGCCAGCGCGGTATGAAGCAGCCAGAGGTTGCAGCGTTCGAAAGCGTTGACCGCCTTTCCCCGGCCTCCCGCGGGCAGCGGCCCCAGTTCCTCCGGCATGATCCGCGGCTCCTCGGCCAAAGCCCCGATGACGGCAAAGTAGCGCTCGCGCCACTGCTCACCATTGCCCGCCGGCAGGACCGAGCGCTCGATGAACTCCGGTTCGGCGAAGGGCAGCATCACCTGCAGACGGGCGCCGCGTGCCTGGCAGGCCTCGAGAAACAGCAGGTCAGCGCCGTTCGCCGCCTGCGACAGCGCCAGATCACCGGCAGCGACGCCAAGCTGGTCGAGAACCGCGGCAATCCGTTCGGCTGCCAGCCCTTCCCGGTCGGCAGGAAAGCGCGGCGGCGCGCGACCTGCCGCATCGATCATGTGGCCGCTGAACAGCAGCACCTGCCGCGGCGCAAAGGGTGGCGTACTGCGCGCGATCTCGCGCTCGACGATGCTCATGGCAGCAGCCGTCTCCACCGGGCGGAAATCGACGTCGCGCAGCAGGTTCAAGCTCTGCCGGCTCGATTCGAGGGCGAACCAGTCCTGGTTGGCCGCGGCGACCATGTGGCTGAACTCCCGGCGCACCGACTCGACCGGCGCCAGCAGCAGGCACGCCTCGGCGTAGCTGGCACGCGCCCAGTAGTCCTTGCGATCACGCTCCTGCGCCGTCAGGCTGGCCCAGCGCACGCCCCCGGCGAGATTCTCGATCAGCCGCGGATCGCTGTCGCCACCCAGATGCTGCCGCAGCAGCATCAGCGTCAAGGCGTTGACGCCAGCGTAATGGTGCGCGGGATCGGCGACGAAGGCCTGATGATAGGGATCGATGGCCTCTGCCAGCGCCGCATTCTCCAAAGTCGCGGCCTCGCGCATCTGCGCCGGCGAGAGTCCGGGCTGACGCCAGAGCGCTGCCCAGCGCTCCTTCTCGATGCGCCCGGCCAGCGCCCAGCACTCGGCGTCGCGCGGATGATCGGCGGTCAGCCGCTGCGCCAGTTCGCGCGCCTCCTCGAAGCGGCCGAGGCGACCCAGGCAGACCGACATCCTCTCTCGGCTCAGCTTGTCGTCGGCGTCGATCGTCAACGCCTGTTCGAACTGTTCGAGGGCCAGTTCGTACTGCTTGAGCTTGAGCAGCGCCTGCCCGGCGGTGCGCCTGGCCTCGAGCTGCAACGCCCGCACCGGCGTCTCCCCGGCGAGGACGAGTATGTCGCCCGGCCGGTTCTTCTGCCGCGACACCTCCATCCGGCTGGCCCACCGCTCATAGGCTTCGGAAAACTCGTTGCGTTCGGCAAGCAGGAGCCGACGCCACTCCGGTTGCTCGAGCTGCGGCATCAACTGGAAGACGGGGCTCACCTTGCGCCGGGTCGAACTGGCCATGCTGGCGCAGACCATAGCCGTCAGCGCGGCGCGATCCTGCTCGACGGTCGCCGGGTCCGGCGCGCCGTCGAGCAGAGAGTAGCGCAGCTTGCGGTCGGTGTAGATGTCGAAGGGCTGGCTCGGCCGCGGCCCCTGTACCAGCACCACCCCGCGTGCGCGCAGGGCATGCCGCACGCCGAGCTCGTACCAGACGTTGGGATTGTCCAGGGTGAGATCGGCAACGACGAGATCGGCGATCAGCAACTCCTGGAACATGTCGGTGCGGATGTCGCCGGCACGCTGTTCCTCGTCGGCACGAAACACCTCCAGCCCCGCCGCCTCGAGGGCCGGCCGGATGTACTCGGCATAGACGCGATTGAAGTCGATCAGTTGCCCATCGGCTGCGGGCTTGCTGCCGAAGGGCATGGCAACGAAGGCGTGTGGCGGCATCGGTTTCTCCTCGGCGCGACGGACGGTGGCATTGGCGGCGGCCGCGGTCGGGCGGCGCTAGGCATCGCCCGCCGGTCGCGTGCGGCGCGGCCGGCGGGAGCGGGGCGGCGCGTCGCCGGCCGCCGGCGAAGCTGCGGCGCCGGCCGCCCGTCGTCCGCTGCCTGGCCAGACGTGCTCGGCCAGTGCGTCCAGGCGCTCGGCCGCGAGCTGCCACCCCGAATCGCCAGTGCTCACCCGACGGGCAGCGCAGAATCGTGACAGCATGCCGATCTGGCTGACGATCGAGTCGAGATCGCGCGGCCTCAGCGCCAGGTTGGCCAGCGTCTCGTCATAGGCGCGGGCGACTTCCTCATGGGCCCGCTCACCGGGCTCACCGGCCTGCAGCAGTTGCTGGTCGAGCAGCCGCTCGGCCAGCAGCGCCTCGGCCGCGACGAGCGCACCCCAGGCGCCACCGTCGCCCGCGTTGCCGGCGGTGACGCCCTGCCGGCAGTGCTCGGCGAGCGCGATCGCCGCCGCACGCTGCCCGTCATCCGGCAACAGCGCCTGCAGGGCCAGCCGGTTGAGTACATGGTAGGGACGGAACGAGCGCTCACCCGGCCTGCCCTCGCCGGCTGCGTAAGAGCGCACGCTGTCCAGCAGTGCGCCGTCCATCGCCGCCACCGCAGCCGTGTCCACCGCCTGCCGCTCCCCACTCTCGTGCCACGCCGCGAGGACGCGGGTGGCATGGAGACTGGCCAGGCGTTTGGCGGCGCCACCGCGCAAGGCGCTGCGCTCCGCACCCGCCGTCGCCGGCGCCGCCGCATCCTGTTGCCGGCCGGCAGCGGCAACGACCTGATCGAGATCGGCGAGGCGTGCCAACGCCCTCTCGATCAGGCCGGCATCGGCGCTGGCCTCGCCAAGGCGCGCTTCGATGTTCGCCAGTTGCTCGATGGCGCCGATCGGCACCTCGCTTGCGTCATCGTCGCTGCGCAAGGCATCGAGATAGCAGGTGCGCGCCTCGGCGAACTGGCCGAGGTCGGCCCACAGTGCGCCGACCGCGAACTGCACGGACGGCAGGCGCAGCCAGCCAGCCGGGCACCGCTCCTTGAGCAGGCGGCGGAGACTCGTGGCGCAGGCATCGATCTCGCGTCGCGTCTGCTGGCGGCTGGCGCGCGCCAGACTGGCCCGCCGGCTGACCAGCTCATCGAGCAGTTCCTCGACCGAAGCGTAGTCCGCCTCCGCGTTGCCGCCGCTCTCCAGACTCGGCTCGGCCCGCCAGCCGGGATCGCCGTAGGCCTGGAAGGCACCCCAGGTGATGTCCTGCGCGTTGCTCTTCCACACCGCCTTGCGCGCTTCGTACACCGCCTCGCCGAAAGGCAGCCGCTCGACCAGCAGATGGCGGTAGAAGGCGTTGCCGAAAACCAGTGCCCCCTGATCGTCGACCGCCCAGCCGGCAACGATGACGCAGCGCACGCCACAGTCGATCAGCTCGCGCGCCACGCTGGCGGCCAGCAGGTTGCCGTCGCGCACGGTCGCCTCCGGCGCCGTGTCGGCAGCCACGGCGGTGTCGATCTTGCCGAGATGACAGCAACTCAGGAAGACCAGTTCGGGAACCGTTTCCATCGCCCTGATCTCGGCCGCGCTCAGCAGCAGCCCGTCGGAGAGGACGACGCCGCTGCGCCGCCGGCCATCGGCGTGCAGCTGGTCGAAGACGCCATGCGCCGAGATGTGCAGCAGGCGGTGGTTCTCCTGGTACAGTCGCGTCAGGACGTCGCAGGCGCGCCAGTCGGCACCGATCGCCGACAACACCTGATAGCCCATCGCCTGCAGCAGGGCTGCGACTTCGTTCGCCTCGCTCTCGGCGCCCGGCAAGGGTGGCGGATTGCTCGCATCCGGCCGCCGCGGGTCGGGAAAGGCGCGCGCGAAGCCTTCGACCGAGGGGTTGCCGACGACGAAGGCGCGGCGCTCGAATCCCTGCCGTACCTGCCGCCGGAACTCGGCGGTGGCAAACTGCCGGACCACCGGCGTGCGCAACGCCAACGGCAGCTTCTCGCCGCCGCCGCCCGGCGAGTCGGCGAACATCAGCTCCCACGGCAGGTTCGCCGTGTACTCGTCGACCACGAGGACGATCCGCTCGAGCTGCCGCGCCGCGTCCTTGAAGTCGTTCGGCACCATCAGCTGGAAGAGCGCGCGCCCGAAGCTTTCCTGCCAGACGGAGCTGTGGATCTGCTGCCGCACCAGCATCTCGACGAGGCCCGGCTGACGCTGATGAACGATCGACTCGGCACGCGCCCGCTGGCCGACGTAGAGAAAGCGCAGGCGATCGCTGACCGCCGTGCGCGTCACCCGCAGCGGCCGCCCGGCTGCCTCACCGGACGCCGCGACAGCAGCGGGCGGCGGAGCCGCCGCCAGCGACTCGCGCCGATCGGCGTCGTCGGTGATCATCAGACGCGGCCAGTAGGAGTAGGCAGAACCGCTGCGGTCGAACAGGCGCCGCCGCCAACCTTCACCCTGCTGCAGTTGCGGCCGACAGACGAGGGCGACCCCGTGCCGGCCAAGCACACCGGCAAGCCGCTCGGGCAGCCGGCGCAAGGCGTAGGCGGCGGTGATCGCGGTGTCCTGGTACAGTTCGACGATCTCCACCCGGCTCACCCGCATTTGACGCCGGGTTGCCTCGTGGAAACGCGCGTTGGCCTCGACGACCCCGCGCACCAGCGCCTCGACCGAAGCCGCGACCGAAACGCTGGCCGACGAGTTGTAGCCGAGCAGCAGCGTCGCCAGCGGCAGGTCGCGATCCTCGTCACCGAGGACGTCGATCGCCTGCAGCAGATAGCGCAGCACGCCCGCCCGCACGGCGGCAGTCAGGTCCTCGATGTTGAGGCTGCCGTCGTAGCGCCCGAGACCGCAGACGACGGCACCGCGGAGGCTGCCGCGGCGTCTTTCCTGTGCGTTCGGCAGCCGCAAGACGACGGTCGCACTGCCCCGCGGTCCGGCATAGAGGCCGAGGTTGTAGCGCTCGCCGAGATCACCGGCGAGCAATTCGCGGTCGATCAGCGCCTCGGCGCCGGAAATCGGATCGGACTCGTAGTGACCGAGCAGGATCGGCAGATCGAGGAAGCGCAGGTCCATCGCCCGCACCGCCACCTCCAGGCGGCGCTTCGAACGCGCTGCGACACGGTTGCGCGGCGCGCCGCCGAGCAGTCCGACGGCCACCGCCTCACCGCTCGCCAGCATCGGCGGTCCGGCATCATAGACGAGCGGGCGCGCCTCGCCGTCGCCACGCACCGCCGGCGGACTGCGCAGCAGGGCACCGGTGGCGCCACTGTGCAGCAACTCGGCGAGCGCCGGATGGTACTCGCTGGTCGATGGCAGGTCGCCGTGCTGCGCCGGCATGTAATAGTAACTGCCGATGTTTTCGATCCGCCCGGAGGCCCAAGTCACCGTGCCGTCCCCCTGCGGCGTGCCGACCAGCTTCAGTCGCCCCTTCTCGTCGCGGATGCCGCACGGCGTGTTGCGCGCAACGCCGAAGACATAGACCGACTGCTGCTCGTATTCCTTCGGCAGGGTGGGCGTCGCATCGCCATCCTGCCGCCACAGCCAGCTACCCTCGTCGAGCTCGGCCTGGCTCGGGGTCGCCGAGTTGCCGTCGCCAAACCAGAAATCCTTCACCTTCGGCCGGTAGCCCTGCCAAGTCTCGGCCCGCTGCAGCTGCTGCCCGTTCAGGCCGCCGTCCGGCTGCCCCTGGAAGCAGTCGACGAAACCCGGCTTCGGCAACAGTTGCAGGGCGCCACGGAAACCGCAGACGAGCTGCAGCACTTCGCGCATGTCGTGCCGGACGTCGAGGCGCACCAGCGAGCGCAGCGTATCTCCCTTGCCGAGCAGATTCTCGACCATCGAGTAGGCACCCTGGTTCGGCGTGCCGAGCATCACCAGCCGCGCACCCGGCCGCGCCATCAGCGCATCCATCACCGGCCGCCGCCGGTGGATGCAGGCGCGCACGACCAGGCCACCCATGCTGTGGGCCAACAGGCGGATCGGCTGCCTGGTCTCCTGCAGCAGCCGATCGAGCAGCGCCGCCAGGCGTTCGCCAAGCACGTCGAGCGGCTGCCGCCAGTCATAGGCAAAGCACTCGACACGGTGGCTGGCGGCAAGGAACTTGCACAGATCGCCATAGAACATGCCGAAGAGCTCCTCCGCCTCGACTTCCGGCTGCCCCCAGGCGATCTTGTCGAGACCGCCGCTGGCGATGTCCAGCGGATCGAACCAGACACGGTCTCGGCGCCTGACTTGCAGATGCGAGCCCATCACGCCCGGCAGGACGACGACGACCGGCAGATCGGCCGCCGCTTCGCCACCACGCCGCAGCCCGGCAGCGGGCATCGCAGCATCGGCGAAAGGCCCGGGCAGCGGCTGGAACGCCGCCAGTGACCCGACGTCGTCGCTCACCAGCCAGTCACGCAGCGCGGCGCGCGTGTCGAGGTTGCTGAAGTAGGCGAAATGCGACACCGCCGCGCCACGGTCGAACAGCGCCCGCGCGCGCGCCTGTGGCGCGATTCCGGCATACATCGAATCGGTATCGACGACCAGGTCGTTGTCGAGGTTGTCGAAGAGCAGGAAGTCGGTCAGCAGCACCCCCAGGCGCTGCAGCATGCCGCCACCCTCGATGTCGCCGGCGATCACCGCCATCTCGATTCCCGAACGTACCGGCGCGTCGCGCAGCAGGCGCGCCATCGGCGACTCGGGCAGCATCGCCTCGAGACCCGGTACCAGGTGGGCGCTCGTCCGGCGGCGGGCGATCTCGAGGACGACGCGCTTGCAGGCCGAATAGAGCGGGTTGCCAAAGAAGAACGGGATCTGCCCGAGCAGCGTCAACAACCCGGAAAGGAAGACGTCGAGGTTGCCGCTGGCCAGCCGTGTGCCCTGCGCCGGGCTGGCGACGCGGACGTAGCGCTGCACGACCGGCTTCTTCTCCGCCAGCTCGCTGGCCAGGGCACGCAGGAGCTGCCGCTGTTCGCCGTGCGCGTCGCCAAGCTCGCGCTGCACGACCGATGCCGCGGCCGTGTCGGTCTCGCCGGTCGCCGGCAGGTCGGAGCGGTAGTGTTCGATCAGGCTGTCGAAGTCTTCGAGGCAGATGAGATCGCCGACCAGGCCACCGCGCGAGTGCGTCACCAGACTGAGGCGCAGCCCTGCCGGCAGCGCTGCCAGCAACTGCCGCGCATTCTCGATCGGGCTCTCCGACAGCGTACGGTGCTCGAAGGCGTAGATGCGACCGTCGAACTGCCGCTCGAGGATGCTCCACAGCTCGCGCTCGTCGAGCTGCAGATCACCGAAGCTGCCGCGTGTGCTCGACCCCGTGCCGTGGACGAAGACGAGGACCGGCTCACCCGCGGCAGCAGCCGCCTGCAGCTCCCGCTGCGCGCGCGCCCGCGCCTGCTCGTCCGACTCGGCTGCCGCGGCACCCTGCACCGCCTGCCAGCAATAGATCCCCGGCTGCCGTTCCAGTCGCTTCTCGATGGCCCACATCAGGGCCTTGGTGCCGAGCCAGGAAACCCCCAGCTCGATGGCCTCGGAAGCCCTGCCCCGTGTCAGCTCGCCAAGCTTCGCCCGGGCGTCGCTGATGATCGCGTCTTCGCTGGCGCCAACCGTCAGCGCGAAGACCCGGCTGATCAGGCCGCCGACGAGATCGGCGGCGAGCCCGCGCGTCGCCGCGCCGTCAGCACGCAACCGGTCGAACAGGATCTCGCCCTGGCCGCCGAGCAGATCGGGACGACTGCGTGCCAACGAGGCCTGCAGCTCGCTGGCGCTGGTGATCAGGACGCCGCCGTCGGCCAGTTCGATGACCAGCACCTCGTCCGCCTGCACCTCGAACCTCTGGCTGACGGCGGCGGCGCCGCGCGCCGTCGCGCCGAGTTCGAAGCAGGCGCGCGCTTGCAGGTAACCCGGCGGCATGAAAGGATCATCGCCGGCATCGGTGGCGCGCCGGACGTTGCGCAGCAGCGCCGGCAAGGGCGCCTGGTCCTGCGGTGTGGCGGTCAGATCGAGAATGGTGGTCGACGACATCTTGTCCTCCTTCAGGCTCGCCGCGCGAGACGGATGAACCCCGAACGGGCCGGCTGCTGCCGGCGTCAATCAAAGCAGGGCTGACGTACCGTACGGGCGCATGGTGCGTGTACCGTACGGGCGACTGCTCAGCTGAAGATCCGGCGCTGGCGCGCGTCGGCGCTGCCGAAGATCTGCGGCGTCTGCGGGTACGATGCCGAAGGCAGGCAGGCCGGCGTGATGCGGGCATACCAGTCGGCATAGGTGGCGGTGGCAGGCAGCGCGCGCAACGTCTTCAACGCATAGTAGCTGAAGGCGCCGCACGGACGGCCAGCGATCCTGGCATCGTAACTGAAGTTGTTCGGCCCTTCCTTGCAGCCGGCGAGCAGCAGGTCGCCAGCCATCCGCGACAACGCCCCGGCAAAGGGCGACAGACCCGAGGTCACCTGCACGCTCGTCAGCGGCTGACCGCTGAAACCACGCGGCAACTGGTCGGCCGGCAGCCAGTTGCCCATCGGCATGAAGCGCGGTCGCGGCGCGTCGTCGGCGTCGGGATCGGCCATTGCCGCCCGCGTCACCGTCCCCGAATGGCAGCTGTCGGAAATCAGCTGCAGCCGCACGCCCGCCTTGCGCGCTGCAAAAAGGGTGTTGATCTCGTCGTCGATCAGGGCGCCGCCACCGGTCTGCAGGTCGTAGGGACACAGAGCCTCGTCGAGCCCGTCGAGCTCGTCGCCATTGAGGTCCGGGACATAGGTACCATGCCCCGAGAAGGTGATCACGACGACGTCGCCACTGACTGCCGCAGCGATCAACGACTGGATGCCACTGACCATCGCCGCCTTGGTTGCCTGGCTGTCGATCAGCTTGCTGACGGCGAAACCGCGCGCCGCCAGTTCGCCCGCCCAGTCGTTGGCGTCGTTGACGCAGCCACCCAGATCCATGTGCGTGCCGGGATAGTTGTTGATGCCGATGCAAAGCGCGCGCTTGCTCATGACTGCCTCCTGTGATCTGATGATTTATCGGGGATTGCGATCTTCAGTGTAGCAAGCGTCCGGCGAATGACAACCCCTGCCGGGGCAATCCCATGCGCCCACGGCGGACGCGCCACTGCGCACGCGGCGAAAATCGGCGGGCGAAAAAAAGCGAGCCCGCCCGGAGCTCGCTTCTGCCACGGTCCGGCGCTTGCTTACTGAACGCGGATCTCGACCCGGCGACCTTCCTCTGGACTGCCACTGCCGAGAGTCGACTCGGGGCGGCGGAGCTTCACGCGCAGCGCCGGAACGCCGCCGGAGACGAGGACGTCACGCACCGCAACGGCACGCAAGCGGGCCAGCTCGGCGTTGTGCTTCGGATCACCGGATGCATCGTGGAAGCCCGACAGGAGGACGATCGCCAGCGGCTTTTCGGCGAGCACCTGCTTCGTCCGCAGCACGACCAGGTGGTCCTCATCGACGAAGACTGCCTGGTCGACGGCGAAATAGACCTTCACCAACGGCTCGCCGACCGGTGCGATCTCGCTCACGGCGGCCGTCGCCTGCGGCAGCCCCGGCGACGCGCCGCCGCTGAAGTAAACCGCCGCGACACAGAGCGCGATACCGCCAACCACCCCCGCCACGACACCAGCTACTTCGTCCTCATCGTCTTGCGCCGACATCCTCATCTCCCCAGGCAGATTGCTGGGCCTGTCGCCCAGATCAGCGCGAATTCTACCCCCGATCGTGATCCGAGAATGCCATTGCCGGGACGGCGGGCACCACGGCCCCTCGGCTGCCCGCCAACAGCGAGGTCATCGCCCCGCCTCCGCGACCGGCCGCCCGCACCTGCGACCCACCTGCCGCACTCGCCGTGGCGACGGCGCTCAATCCGGCGCCAGGTTGCGATAGTGATGCAGCTGCAGGAAACGGGCGACCTCGTCGATCTCGTCGTCGGTCCAACCCAGCGACGCCATGGCCTGCCAGCGGCGAACCTCGGCGCGCAGGCTGCGCCAGTCGCTGACCAACCGCCCGTCACGCCAGTGTACCTCGCGGTCGTGGCAAGCGATGCAATGCGTCTCGTACAGCAGTTCACCGCGTTCCAGCGTCCGCTCCTCGCCGCCGGCGATCACCGGCGGCAGGGCAAGCGCGGCAACGAGAATTACCTCCATCACTCTTCGCAACATGGACTTCTCCATCGCTGATCACGGCCCGGGCAGCTTGGCTGGGGCGCAACCCTAGTCGATCGGCACCTGCCTGCCCTTGGCCGCCGCCGCCTTCGGCAAGTTGATCTCGAGCACACCGTCCTTGAAGCTTGCCTTGGCCGCCTCCGTATCGACCTCGGCCGGCAACGACAGCGAACGCGAGAACGCGTTCGAGCGGATTTCACGCCGCCGGTAGTCTCCCTTCTCGTCGGCCTCCTCCTGCCTGCTCTGCGCCTGGATCGTGATCGAGTCGGCGGTCAGCGAGATCGAAATCCCTTCCTTGCTCACCCCGGGCAATTCGGCCCGCACGAAAACCTCGTTCTCACGCTCGATCAGGTCGACCGCCGGCGCACGAAAGCTCGGGCCCTCGAGCCAGCTCGGCCACTCGCGCTCGAAGGGCCGCATCCAGCGACCCGGCGAGAAACCGGAGAACATCCGGTCCATCATCCGCTCCATCTGTTCGAAGCGCTCCTCAAAGCCCCTGAATGGCGCCAGGCCTCCGCGCTGCATGGCCACCGATTTGCCGCCCTGCTCTTCGCGGGCTTCGGCACTGCTTTCCTTGTCGTTCATGACTCTCTCCTCGACAGAACTGACTTCCTCTTCGCGCTCGGCAGCGCTCGGCTGCCATCGCGGTCGGGCGGCAGCGAATTGCACCGCGGCCCAACCGCCCTTACCATAACCAAAATAGTATGTGCCGATCAGAAATCAAGAGCTCTTGCGCCCTCGCCCAACAAGCCTGGCGCAGAACCGGAAGGAAGGATCATGCGAAGCAACCACAGCGAGACCCCGGGCGAACCCACGCGCAGCGAGATCGACGCCTGCCCGGACCCCGTGCTGATCGAGTTCGGCGCCCGCTGGTGCGGACACTGTCAGGCGTTGCAGGCGCCGCTCGCGGCCGCGCTGACAGCATACCCGGCGATCCGCCACCTGCGGATCGAGGACGGCCCGGGGCGCCCGCTCGGCCGTTCCTTCGCCGTCCGCCTGTGGCCGACCCTGGTGTTCCTCCATCAGGGCCAGGAACTCATCCGCCTGGTGCGGCCGGCGGCCGCCGAGACCATCGAGCAGGCGCTCGCTGCACTCCACCTGCAGTCGGCCAACCCCAACTGCCAGGATTGGGCCTGAGCCGGCGAACCCCTGTCATGCCTGCCCGGCTGCGAGCGATCCACGCCGACATCACCACCCTGCAGGTGGATGCGGTGGTGAACGCCGCCAACCCCTCGCTGCTCGGCGGCGGCGGGGTCGACGGCGCAATCCACCGTGCCGCCGGACCCCAACTGCTGCAGGCGTGTCGCCTGCTCGGCGGCTGCCCGACCGGCGACGCCCGCCTCACCCCCGCCTACCGTCTGCCCGCCCGCTACGTCATCCACGCCGTCGGTCCGGTCTGGCGCGGAGGAGACAGTCGCGAAGCCGAGCTGCTGGCCTCGTGCTACCGACGCCTGGTCGAAGTGGCCGCCGCGCACGAGATATCCAGCCTGGCGATTCCGAGCATCAGCACCGGCATCTACGGCTACCCGATTGCCGAAGCGGCCGAAATCGCGGTGAGCACGGTCCGCGCAACCCTTCCCGCAGCGCCGCGGCTGCGCGAAGTGCTCTTCTGCTGTTTCTCGCCCGGCGACCTCACCATCTACCGGACCCTGCTCGCCGACGGCTGCGCCTGAGAGCCGGCCAGCGCCCGACGCCCGGTTCCCTGGCGCCGACGCGCCACGCGCAGCTTGCCAAGGCGACCGGGCGCGCACCACAATGTCGATGGCACGGCCAGCGGTTTGCCGGCATGACGCGAGTACGCTTGCCGCCGCGATCGGCGGCGGATGATGATGATGGAGCACAGCATGATGGATTTTGACGCACGTGCGGCGACCTGGGATGCGGACCCGGCAAAAGTGAGCCGCGCACTGGCCGTGGCCGCAGCAATCCGCAACCGCGTCGCGACCGGCCAGAGCACGCGGGTTCTCGAGTATGGCTGCGGCACGGGCCTGCTGGGCTTCGCCTTGCAGCCGCACTGCGGCCACATTACCCTCGCCGACAGCTCATCCGGCATGCTCGCCACGCTGCAGGGCAAGATCGAGACGTCGGGCGCCAACAACCTGCAGGCGTTGCGACTCGACCTCGTCAGCGATCCGTTGCCGGCCGAACGCTTCGATCTGATCTGTTCACTGATGACCTTCCACCACGTCGCCGATACCGCCAGGTTGCTGCGCGACCTCCACACGCTGCTCGACGCGCGCGGCCATCTCTGCGTCGCCGACCTCGACAGCGAGGATGGCTCCTTCCACGGACCGGGGTTCACCGGTCACCTGGGCTTCGACCGCGCCGCTCTCGCCGGCGAGGCGCAGGCAGCCGGCTTTCAGGACATCGATTTCAGCACCGTCTACCACGTGTCGAAGCCCGAGAGTGCCGGCCAGACCGACTTCCCGATCTTTCTCATGGTGGCGCGCAAGTGACCGCTTCGCCGCCGGGCGCTGGCGATCGTCACTCCCCGATGGGCGCGCCCTGCCGCTGCGAGCGGGTGCCCGTCAACGGCCTCGCCTACCACGTCCGGCACTGGGGCCCGCCCGACGCGCCGCTGCTGCTCATGCTGCACGGCTGGATGGATTCGTCGCCCAGCTTCCAGTTCACCGTCGATGCACTCCGGCAGTCGTGGCACGTGCTGGCGCCGGACTGGCGCGGCTACGGGCAAAGCGAGTGGCTGCACCGACGTTACTGGTTCGCCGACTACTACGCCGACCTCGAGGCCCTGCTCGACCATTACAGCCCCGACGCGCCGGTGCGCATCGTCGGCCACAGCATGGGTGGCGGGGTGGCGAGCATCTATGGCGGCGTCCGTCCGGAACGGGTCGCCGCACTGCTGATGGTCGACTTCCTCGGCCTGCCGAACAACGCGGCGGGCGAGGCGCCGGCCCGCATCCGCCAATGGCTCGACAACCGGCGCACACCACCCGTGATGCGCACCTATGTCAGCCACGAGCAACTGGCGGCGCGCCTGCTGCAGTTCAACCGCCGCCTGCTGCCCGAACGGGCGCTGTTTCTCGCCACCCACTGCACCAGTGAACGACCCGATGGCCGGCTGGTGGTCGCCTGTGACCCGTGGCACAAGGTGCCCTCGCCCCACCTCTACCATGTCGACGACGTGATGGCCTGCTGGCGCGCGATGACGGCCCCGGTCCTGCTGGTGATGGCCGACGAGGGCTACGTCCTGCAGCGCTTCGCCAGGCAGCCCGAAGAGCTGCAGCGGCGAATCGAGTGCTTCGCCAACGGCCAGCAGGCACGCATCGACGATTGCGGCCACAACGTCCAGCACGACCGGCCGGAGCGGCTCGCCGAGCTGGTCGAGACCTTCTTCGGCCCGACGCGCCCGAAGTGAACGGTGACAAGCGCCGCCGCGCAGGCGCCAGCGCGGCGGGAACCGGCGGCGACCAGCGCTGGCCGGCAACGCGAGCATGCCGAACGGCAGCGGTCTGCCGCCCGGCAACCCGCACAGACGGTCAGAGGGCTGGATACTTGGCCGGATCGAACATCTTCTCGAGTTCCTTGCCGAGCTCCGGTACGGTCAGCTTCTCATCGTAGATGCCGGCGCTCACCTGGATGCCGGTGGTGAAGGAGATGTCCGCCGCCAGGGCATAGGAAAGCTTCCGCGACAGCTTGCCGGCTCCCGGCTTCTGCCAGGCGTACTCGACCCAACCGCCACGTGGTTCGCTGCCCACCTTGCAGAGCTCGCGGAAGATGAACTTGCCCGAATTGTCGGTGATCTGCATGATCGGCTGCCCGACCAGGTCGGGCCGCAGGGGGTGGGCCATCATCCGGTTCCGACGGCAGTCATAGACAAAGACATAGCTGTCCTTCCACACCCATTTGCCGTCCTTGTTGTTGAACTCCGCATAACCTGCCGAACCCTTGTCGTGCAGGAACCTGGCTGCCGCCCGAACGTTGTTGACCGCCTCTTCGGCCGTCGCCGCGTCCGCGTCGGCGGCCATCGCCGAGGGCAGACAAGCGCATGCGGCAAACGCCGAGACCAAACCCATCACTTTCACATTTCTCATAGCATCCTGCTCCTTCAGAACCTTCTCACGGATGTCGGCAGAACCGGGCCTCGCCGGCCACTCTGGCACCCGGGCTGCCGACCGGTCGAACCCTAGGCGATCCACGGCCGGCCAACCGGCAGGACGTCACGGCCGAAGACGTCGGCAAAGATGATGTGGGCCATGATGTACCAGGCCATCGCCGCCGTCACCATCAACTCGTAGCCGGCAACGACAGTCAGTTCGGGAAAGCCGAAGTGCGCGAGATCGAGCAGGATGAAGCCGATCAGCAACAGTGTGAAAGTCAGTGCCAGGGCACCGTGAATGCGCAGCGAGCCGATCCACAGGATGAAGGTAAACATCGTCCAAGCGATCAGAAACCAGCCGACATCGGTCTTGCTCGAGGTGTAGAGATCGTAGTGGTTGCCGATCAGCAGGAGCGCCAGAGCGATCCAGAAACAGCCATAGGCGGTGAATGCGCAATAGCCGAAGTTGTTGCCCGTCTTCATCTCCTGCAAGCCGGCGATCATCTGCGCCAAGCCGCCGAAGATCAGCCCCAGCCAGACGACGGGGCCCAGCCCCATCCAGCCGACGTTGTGGAACTGCAACACCATCGTCGTCAACCCGAAACCGGCCAGACCGACGACCGCCGGATTACCCAGCTTCTGCTCCGCCATCACTACCCCCGTG
>WBZM01000735.1_pt1 | contig 40911 bp, 35 predicted proteins | sample 5204271 | NCBI WGS metagenome assembly WBZM01 (sample SAMN12344346, study PRJNA552823) | activated sludge metagenome | biome: Activated sludge suspended growth; feature: Nitrification reactor; material: Wastewater; isolation source: activated sludge from nitrification reactor of wastewater... | reverse complement strand
TACGGCGGCGGCGGGTTCAGCGGAGGGGGCGGACGAAGCGGCGGATTCGGCGGTGGGGGTGGTCGTGGCGGTGGTGGCCGACGCTGAAGGCAGGAGTCCTGACATGAACCCCTCGTTCCCTATCCCAAACAAGGCATCAGCCATGAACATCCTTCACTTCCGGGCTTTCGTGCGCCGTCTGGCGCTTGCCTTTTTGCTCGTCGGTCCGATCGCCGCCTTGGCCGCGCCGCAGGAAACGTTTGCCACCCCGCAAGCGGCCGTCGAGGCGCTGATGGCAGCGCTCAAGGCCGACAGCGATCCCGCCATGATTGCGATCTTCGGCGAGCAGCACAAGAACCTGGTGGTCTCGCCGGACCGCGCCGCAACGAGCGCGACGCGCGCCAGGATTCTCGCGGCGATGCAGACGACCTACGTCCTGCGCGAGGTCGGGGCGGATCGTCGGGTGCTGGTGATCGGTGACGAGGCCTGGCCCGCACCGATCCCGCTGGTGCGAGCGGGTGATCGCTGGCGTTTTGCCACCGAGCTGGGCGCGGACGAGCTCGCCAACCGGCGGGTAGGTGCCAATGAGCGCAACGCCATCCACGTGCTTCGCACCTACGTTGACGCCCAGCGAGCCTACGCCGCCAAGGACCGGGACGGCGATGGGGTGCTTCAGTACGCGCAGAAGCTGGCCAGCACCCAGGGCAAACAAGACGGGCTGTATTGGCCGGCTGACGCCGCGAAGGGAGAAGAGGCGAGTCCGTTCGGACCGCTGATCGCCGAGAGTGCACCCTACCGCGCGGGACATGCGCCGGGTGATCCCTATCGGGGTTATCACTTCAAGATCCTCACGCGCCAAGGCAAGTCAGCGGCGGGCGGGTCCTACAACTACGTCATCAACGGTCGCATGCTGGCAGGCTATGCCATGGTGGCGTACCCTGCCGTGTGGAACCAGACCGGGGTCATGACCTTCATCGTCAACCAGAATGGCAAGGTCTACCAGAAGGATCTCGGGAAGAACTCCACCGCGTTGGGCGCGAACATGACCACATTTGACCCAGGCCCCGGCTGGAAGGAAGTCACGCCGTGAATTCCAGGTGCTGCGCCAGTCCGTGGTTTGAAACGCAGGGAAGGAAGCCCAGCCATGACCATTGAACAGCCGGGAAGCGGGGCGCCCATAACCCTCAGGGATGGGCGGGCGGTCCACATACGCGCGATTCGAACGTCGGATGAGGCGGAGTTGTTGCAGGCTTTCGACCGCCTGAGTCCCGAGGCCCGCTACATGCGTTTCATGCGGGTGGTCAAGGCGCCGAACCTGGAGCGCTTGCGCCGGACCCTGGCGGGCTTTCCGCAGACCGGGGATGCCGTGGTCGCCACCATTCCCGCGGCCGATGGCATCGACATTGTCGGAAGTGCCACGTTCATCATCCTGGAGGGGCAACGCGACTGTGAATTTGCCATCAACGTGGCAAGTTCTTTCGGTGGGGCGGGACTGGGGCGAATCCTCATGCAAAGCCTCATCGATGCGGCCCGCGCTCGCGGCCTGGAGCGGATGGAGGGATTCGTTCTGGCCGTCAACCAGCCGATGCTGGCGCTGGCGAGCCGATTGGGGTTTTCGATCGATCGTGACCCGGAAGACCCATCCGTCCGAATCTGCCGCCTGAGTTTGCAGGGATGATGTCCGACAGGCCGTCTGGCTGATCATCCGATACCTTCTCCCTGGCCATGACAATTCGTAGCGCAGCCCGACGTTCGTTCTCCCAGACCGCCCATTGGATTCGGGAGTGGTTGCGTCTGAATTGGGATCGCCTGTACGGGGTTCGCAGCTATGTGAACACGTCGCTTTGGGTGGTCCCTTTCATCGCCCTCCTGGTGGAGCAGGTGATCGTCCGGCTGACCGGGGCCTTGGGGACTTGGCTGGCCGAATCGGGACGCATCGACGCGCAACATGCGTTTTTCGGCCTCACGGTTTCGGGTGCCCGGTCGACGCTGGAAACCATCGTGTCCATGACCCTGTCGTTCCTGGTGTTCACCTTCGGCTCCCTGCTGGTTGCGGTGCAGGTGGCCGGCGGGCAATACACGCCGCGTGTCATTGCGACGATTTTTCTGAGCAACAAGGTGGTCCGGGCCTGCGTGGGACTTTTTGTGGTGACCCTCTTCTTTGCGCTCAGAACGCTGGCGGAGATGGACCGCGCTGTCGACCAGCTCAATGCGGCCGTGTCCGCGCTACTGGGATTGCTCAGCGTGGTGACCTTCCTGTTCCTGATCGACTATGCCGCGAGGATGCTGCGTCCCGTGAGCATCGTCGCCAGCGTGGGCAATCTCGGACTCGATGTGATCCGCAGCGTCTACCCGGAACAGACCGGAAGGTCGAACCGGGAAGAGCCAGTGGCAAAGCGGCCGGCCGCCGAACGGACGCTGGTCAACACCGGCGCCTCGGGTGTGGTGCTGGCGGTGCGGGTCGAACAACTCGTGGACCTGGCCTCCAAAGCCGGCGGCATCATCGAGGTGGTTCCACAAGTAGGCGATTTCCTGGCCGCAGACGAACCCCTCTTTCATCTGTATGGCGGGGCCGCAGCCGTGAGCGACGCGGACCTTCGGGCCACCGTGGCGCTGGGCGTCGAGCGAACGATGGAACAGGATCCCTCCTTCGCTTTCCGCATCCTGGTCGATATCGCCATCAAAGCCTTGTCCGCTGCCATCAACGATCCGACCACGGCCGTGCTGGCCATCGACCAATTGCATCGCCTGTTGCGGCGTGTGGGGCTGCAGGACCTGCGCGGAGAGCGCTTCAGGGATGAACAAGGCCAGGTTCGTGTGATCTTTCGCACACCCAACTGGGAGGACTTTGTCCATCTTTCGTGTACCGAAATCCGCCATTGCGGCGTGGGCAGCATCCAGATACCCCGGCGGATGCGCGCCATGCTGGAAAACCTGATGCAGACCCTGCCGCCACATCGGCACGCCGAATTGCGCCAGCAACTGGAACTGCTTGACCAAGCCGTTGCGGGTACTTACAGCGTTCCTGCGGACCTCGCGCTGGCACGCGTGGCCGATACACAAGGATTGGGCGGTGCCCTCGGGGTGCATCCCGAGGTTGACCCGTCTCGAATCCCGATCCAGCGGCCACCAGCGGATAGGAGTTGATCCGCAGCCCTTTGGCCGTTCAGCTTTTTGCCGGCACAGTAACCGCTTGGGCCGATTCAAGCCGGCTACTGAAGTACTCCAGGGAAGTTTTGGTTTTCGCGGACTGGTCGGCTCCGAGCACGATGCCCTGGGCGGCAAGGTAGGCCTTGAACTGACCACCAAACTCGAAAGCTTCTTTCGGCAGGCACTTGGTGGAGACTTCGAGCACGCGAGCGCCATCGGGATAGAGCCACATCTCGACCACGATCGGGCGGTCAAAGTCCTTCGGCTGGTGCTTGGCCTTGAGCAGGAAGGTGGGTCCCAGGATGACCAGCTGGTCCATGGTGATCCCTGCCGGCGCGTGTGCATCAAAGAAGGCGCGCTGTTCTTTGGAGAACAGCTTGCGCAGTGGCATCTTGCCCGCGGTCACGTCGAGCACTTCCTTCCCGGTGCAAACGCCTTTGAACGAAGCGGAACAAACGAATCCGCCCGGCATCACATCCACCTCGACCTTGAACGCGGCTGACCGGCGAAGTTCCGGGTCGATGGTGGACGGGTCCACCGGGCGCAGCTTGATGACCGTGTCAGCTTCACCGCCCTGGATACGCCGGGCCCGGACGACCACGCCTGCTTTGTTCAAAGCCAGGTCGGGCGTATCGAAAAAGAAAGCTTGTCGCGGCTGCGCCTCGACCGGATCGAGCCCAATGCTCTTGATCGTCGCGCGATGACCGGTGAGGGGAACCGACAACTTGAGCTCCACGCTGTTCGCTCCCTTGATGAGCTTGAACATGGCGATGAACTGCTCGGTTGTGAGGGGCTTTGCCAGCGCGGGTTCAGCGGCCTTTGGCGCCACCCGGGGAGCCGCCTTGCGCGGGGCCGCCACGGTCTTTGCTGGCTTCGCACGCTGGGCTGCTGGTGCAGGTGACGCGACGGTTGTGTCTTTTTCGGGTGTCATGGTCGATCTCCTTTGGGTAACTTTTTTCGCCGGGTTCAACGCGGCCTTTTCAATGGGTGGGGCCGGCCTTCAGGTTCCGAAACGCTCGGCCAGCACCCCATGCCGCAACCCGCGATCGCTGACGGTGAAACTCTGCTTGCCCAATTTTTGCATCACCGTGCGAACGATGCACGCGCCTGCCAGGATCACCTCTTCGCGCCTGGCCTGAAGGCCGACGATGGACCGGCGGCCAGCAGCATCCTGGGTGCGGTACCGCTCGATCTGTCGGTCGATCTCGGCGCGATCCAGCACGGTCCCCTGAACCACGGCCGGGTCGTAGCTCGCCAGCCGGTGTTTGACGGCGGTGATGTTGGTCACCACGCCCCCCATGGCGACCAGCTGTTCGGGTACCGGACGGTTGTCGAGGCGGGAAAGATCAGCTGCGATTGCCTGCAGGGCGTTGGCAAGGGTTTCGATGGACGTTACCTGGTCCAGGTGAAAGCGTTCGGTGTATTTCACCGCGCCCACCTCGACACTGAAGCGTTCATCCACCGCCGTGTCGTGGCCGAAGGTGAACTGCGAACTGCCGCCACCGGTGTCGAAAACAACGAGCGAACCTGAAAAGGCGCCGAGACCTGAGCGTGCACCGAGGTAGTCCAGCCGTCCTTCCTCCTCGCCGGAAATGACCTCGATCTGAACGCCAGTGCGCGCTGCGATGGTTGCCACCACGTCCGGTCCGTTCGACGCGATCCGCAGACCGGCTGTTCCGACGGCCGCGATGGCCTCGACCTGGTGTCGCCTCGCCTCATCGACCATTCCATGGATGGCATGTACCGCACGCTCCAGTGCCGCCGGGGTGATGACGCGCTCCTGGCCGAATCCCTCGCCCATGCGGGTCACCTCGGCGCGATCCACCACGGTGCGCCAGGCGCCGTCCGGTGTCCTTTCCCCGATGTGGAACTTGATGGAATTGGTGCCGGCATCAATGACGGCAAACAGGGGACGCTTCATTTCATTCATGGTCAACCTTCGCTCATAACAACACGCCCATCAGCGTCTTCAGAAGATCCTCCAGCGACATCATCGTCAAGCCCAACGGTACCAAGGGAGCCAAGGTGGCCGCCACCAGCCGAAAAACGGCGTCGCGGGTGATGGGCGCGATGCGCATCTCTTGCACGACCGCGTAGCTGTTGCCGAGGTCGGCCAGGGACTGGATGTCGGCGCTACCAACCAGGGGCTCGTCGGGAGGTGCACCGCCGCGCAGCCATTTGGCATCGAAGTCCCGTACATAGCGCTCGGCCAAGGAGCCGTATTCGCGCAGGCCGGTGCGCTTGGCCTGTGCGAGCCGGGGTGCGAACACCAGCAGGGGTCCGAGGACAATGCTCAGGATGAACACGACGACCAGCGCGATTTCTGCCTTGTATTGCGGCAGGCTGGCGCCGGTGAAAAAGATCTGATTGGCCAGGTTGCCGGCCAGCAAGGCGCCATGGGCAACGGCGAGCACGGCAAAGGCATAGACCAGTCCCGCGATGAAGCCAAGCCCGCCAACCCGGTCGGGGTGGGTCGGCACCAAGCTCAGCTCCAGGCGGGACACCTGCCAGAGCAGACGGGCCCAGATGAACAGGCGGTAGTACCACCGCAGCAACAGGAACTGGAACACCGGGAGGCTCACGTAGCCGTACCAGAGCCCGGCCCAGGTCAGGGACGGTCCGTTTGGGGTCGGCGCAGCGTACCAGGTGTGCGTGTCGAGCGCGATGAACTGGCGCCAGATCCATTCGATGCCGATTCCGTAGACGGCGGCGATCAGCAGCACCTCGGCCAGCGCCGAATTGCGCAAGCGCACCGCCGACGCCACCGCCGCTTCAAACTGCGGCAGGGCCGTGCTGGGAATGAGGTTGCGCTCAAGAAACTGTTGTACCAGGGGCCGCATGCGCTGGTGCACCACGAGTTCGGCCAGCACCAGCAGGGGGAGCGACACCAGAAATCGGATGTGGGCCTCCGCGTCTTTCAGGAACGGGACTGCCGCCGTGCCCGACCACAGCTCGCCGCCCAAGGCCGAGAGCACCAGCAAGGGAAGCCAGGTCAGGAGCGCGAAGGCGATCACGCGTCGCCGGAGCAGCAACAAGGCATCGTCGCTCAGATGGGCGCGCCGGAACAGTTGAAACAGGGGGCCACCGAGGACCAACGAGAACTCGGGCTTCTGGCGAAGCACATCCCACCCGTCGGGGGCTTTCCGGCTGGGGGTGCGGGTGTCGTTCGACATGATGGCCTGCGGTGTGCGACGCGCCGTCGACGATGGCTCCTCTAAGTCACGCGACCACGGCACGCCTGAAGCCCATTCTGGGCGTCCGTTTCGGGCTGCCCGTTGACTCAGGTCAAGTTGTCATCGAACAGTCTCAGGGCTCGGGCCGGGCGGGGGGCTCGTGCCACCGCTCGCGGGGGACCACGACCGCATGACCGGGCTGGCTCATGAAGTGCGGCGACAGAATCTGCAGGCCGTGCGTATTGAACCCGTCCTGGATTTCACCGTGCAGAGCCGACAGGATGGGCACCCGCTGCTGGGGAGCATCGATGTGGAAGAACAGCTCGTATTCGACATAAAAGTCGCTCAGCGCACGCTGGTAGACGATCGGCTCGGGCCGCTTGCGAATGCCCGCCGTGCGTGCAGCCGCCTCGGTCAGCAGGGCGTGCACCTGGCGCCAGGGTGCGTCGTAGCCGATCGTGACCTTGGTGGACAGCAGCGTGCCCTGCTCGCCGGACAGTTTGGAATAGTTGTTGATGGCGCTGCCAGTGATGACACTGTTGGGCAGGGTGATTTCTTCGTTGTGGAGCGTCTGCAGCTTGATCGCCAGTGCCCCGACTTCGGTGACCACGCCCTCGGATCCGTTGATGGTGACGAAATCCCCCTTTTTCAGCGAACGTGAATAGACGATCACCAGACCGCTCATCAACTGGGTGACCAGGCCGGTCGAGCCCAGCGTCACCATCACGCCGAACAGCACAGACACGCCCTTGAAAGCGTCGCTGCTGGAGCCCGGCAGGTAAGGGTAGGCGATGGCGATGGCGATGGCCCAGATCAGGCCATTCAGCAGCAGCCGCGTCGCGCCGACGGTGTCGGCGTGCAGGAACGGTACCCGGATGTTGCCGGTCTGGACGCGGCTGAGGAACTGCAGCAGCACGTCCTGGACCATGCGCGCCAGAAACATCACCACCACGATCATGATCAGGCCCGGGACGGCGCCGATCAGGCCACCGGCGATGTCGCCGAGCAGGCCGAAGACGTAGCGTGCCAGCGCGTTGCCCCAGGGCGCCGACCACGGAAACGCGTCCAGCACGGCAACGGCGGCGCCGTAACTCAGCGCGCCGATCAGTACCCAGAGTCCGATGCGGAGCAGGCGGTAGACGAACACGAGCAGGTAGCTCCTCGGCCCGGTTCCTTGCGCTGCCGATTCCGCCCGCTGCTGGAACACGTCACGCGCGCGCAGCAGCCACCGCATGCACAGGTTGAACACGCCGATGGCGACCAGCACGACCGCCAGCCCGATGAGCCAGGCGCGCGGCGTGCGCTGTTCCTGGCGTGCGGCCACCGCTTCTTCGAGCCGCAGCCGTGCGTGCTCGGCGGCTTCCTTCAGGTTCTGGCGCTGCTCCAGATCGAGGTCGGACGCCATCAGGGTGAACACCGTCTGCCCGTCCACCTGCACCGTGTAGCCGCTGCCCTCGTTCAGCGACATGGGTTGCGTCGTGACCTTGGGTGCGGTTCCGGCCGGCGGCAGCTCGGAGAACGCCCGTTGGGCCCGGGCCACGCGCTGTTCGGCATTGAACCCGCCCAGCAAGCCGCGAAGCTCCACGATGTCGCGGTTGAACAGCGTCAGCATCACCGGCGGCGCATCCACACCGGTGCTTGCCGCGGCGGGTGCCGGTGTGCGCGGTTCCGCGTGAACATGGCCGGCGCCGACCAGAACCATCACCAGAACGAACAGGCAGGCCACACCGGCGCGCCACGCCGGCGCGAGGGCATTGGCAAGGTGGATCGGCAAGGTTTTCATGGCACGGATTTTCTCACCGGCCCGTCTGCCCGGGGGCGGGTCACGACGCGGCAAGGGCCAGGCTCAGGTTTCGTCCCAGTCCTTCCAATCGACGGGGTGGATCGCGCGGTACCGGTTCACGGCACTGCCCACGGTCGGCTCGAAGATGTCGCTGCCCAGCGTCTCCAGCGTGCCGTAGTGCCGCAGGCGGTCCTTCACAGGTCCCTTCATGCCGGCGAACATCAGCGTCACACCCTGCTCATCGAGCTCGCCGTGCAGCATCAGCAACACGTCGGCGGCCGTGATGTCCACATCGGTGATGGCGTCGGCAGCCACCACGACCCACCGGATCGGGGTCGGCGCAGACGCGACCGCGCCGAGAATCTGCTCGCGAAACAGCTCGGCGTTGGCGAAAAAGAGCTGGGCGTCCCAGCGGAACAGCAACAGGCCGGGCACCTGCCGACCTTCGGGGTGGCGGGTGATGTCGTGAAAACCCTTGGCGCCGTCGACGCGCGCCAGGATGGCCCAGTGAGGGTGCCAGGCGTTCCACACCAGCACCAGCAGGGCCAGGCCGATCGTGATGAAGATGCCTTCGATCACACCGATGAACGCGACGCCGAGGAAACTGATCACCGACAGCGCAAACTCCACCTTGCGCAGCCGGTACATCTCGAACATGCCGGGGACGTCCGCGAACGACAGGCAGGCCGCGATGACCACCGCGCCCAGCACCGCGCTGGGCATGTCCTGCAGCAGGGTCGGCGCCAACATCAGCAGCAGCGCAATGGCCAGGGCGCCGATCAGGCCGGTTACTTGCGTGCGCGAGCCCGCTGCTTCCGCCACCGGCGTGCGTGATGCGCTGCTGCTGATCGAGAAGCCCTGGAACAGGCCGGATGCGATGTTGGCCGCGCCCAGGGCGATCATCTCCTGGTTCTGGCTGACCTGGTAGCCACCGCGCTGGGCCAGCGCCCGGGACAGCACGCTGGTGTCGGCGAATGACAGCAGCGCGATGATGATCGCGCCGTGCAGAAGCCGAAGGATCTCGTCCGGGCTGGCCGTGGGCATCCGGAATTCCGGCAGTCCCAGGGGCATCGGACCGAGCACGGAGATGTGCGCCACGTGGGCCAGGTCGAACCAGCCGGACGCCACCGTGGCCAGTGCGACCGCGATCAGGATGCCCGGCCATTTCGGTCGCCAGGCCTTGAGCAGCAGGATGAGCGCGAGCGAGCCGGCGCCGATCAGCAGCGCCACGCCGTTGGTGCGCCCGTCGGCGATGCCCTGGAACAGCTTGAGGGTCTTGTCCGGCAGGTCGACCGCCTTGACCGAAAACCCGAACAGCTTGGGCATCTGACCGATCAGCACCGTGAGCGCGATGGCGTTCATGAAACCGATGCGGATCGGTTTGGACAGCAGATCGGCCAGCAGCCCCAGGCGAGCGAAACCGATCACCAGCGAACAGCTGCCCGACAGCAGCGCCAGCATGCCCGCCAGCGCCAGCGCGTGCGCCGGATCGCCCGCGGCCAGCGGGAGGATCAGCGCCGCGATGACGGCGGCCAGCGTGGAGTCCGGGCCCAACACCATGATGCGGCTGGGTCCGAAGATGGCGTAGGCGATCAGCGGCAGGATGGTGGCGTACAGGCCGTTGATCGCCGGCAAGCCCGACGCCTCTGCGTAGCCCATGCCGACGGGGACCAGGATCGCGGTCAGCACGAGACCGGCCACCAGATCGTGGACCAGCCAACTGCCCCGGTAATCGAGCAGAGTCGCCACGCCCGGTGCCCAGCGCTGCAGGCGAGATGGCGTCTTGGCAGAAGCGGTTGGTGATAGCTCGGGCACTTGATTCATGGTCTGGGGCGTGGCCGAACCTTCAGCCGCTGGCAAGAGACAGGTGGCAGGTTACGCAGCGCAATGCGCTTCTTTTTTGATGCATGTCAAGCGGCATCGCATCAATGTCATGAAAAGTTCACCATTCGGTCATACAAGGCGCGACCGCGCATCCCGCCATGTCATCTTCATCCAAACGCAAGTCTGTACCACCGTCCGCACAGGGCGAGCCCGCCCGCAAGAAATCGGCGGCAGAGGCCGGTCGTGCCCGCACGCCGTCGGGGCCGCGGGCTGACAAGGGGGCCGGGCCGAAAAAGGCCCAGCGCACGGGAGATCCTGCGGACGAGCCGAAGGTGCCCTCGGCCCAGGCACTGCATGAGATCGTCACGTCGCGCCAGGTCGGCCGTGTTGAAGCGCTGCGCTATGCCCTGACCCATCCACAGCGCAGCCGCGAGGAGCAGGCCCGGCTGCTGCGCGAAGCCCTGCGCAACGTGTCCCCGGCAGACGCCCGGCTGATCCAGAAGGCGCTAAAGGCCGAACTGCAGGGGCGCCGGCGCGAAGACCATCCGGATCCGGACCTGGAACTGACCAAGGACCCCCGACCGGGTGCTTACCCGTACCGAAACCGGATGTCGAGCAAGGCGTACGAGGTACAGAAATACCGGCTGCAGGTCGAGCTGCTGAAGATGTGGCGCTGGATCAAGGCCAACAACCAGCGCGTCGTGGTGCTGTTCGAAGGGCGTGACGCGGCGGGCAAGGGCGGCACGATCAAGCGCGTGATGGAGCATCTGAATCCCCGCGGCGCGCGCGTGGTGGCGCTGGAGAAACCCGACGAGATGGAGCAGGGGCAGTGGTACTTCCAGCGCTACGTGCAGCATCTGCCCACGGTGGGCGAGATTGTGCTGTTCGACCGTTCGTGGCACAACCGGGCTGGTGTCGAGCGGGTCATGGGTTTCTGCACCGACGCGGAATACCAGGAGTATCTGCGGCAGGCCCCCGAGTTCGAGCGCCAGCTGGTTCGCAGCGGCATCCGCCTGATCAAGTTCTGGTTCTCGGTCAGCCGCGACGAGCAGGCCCGGCGTTTCCAGCAGCGCGAGACCGATCCGCTGAAGCAGTGGAAGCTCAGTCCCGTCGATCTGGCCTCGCGCGACAAATGGGACGAGTACACCGCCGCCAAAGAGGCCATGTTCGCGGCGACCGACAGCAGCGACGCGCCCTGGACGGTCATCAACTCCGACTGCAAGAAACGCGCGCGCCTGAACGCGATCCGATACCTGTTGCTGACGATTCCGTACACCGACCGCGATCTGGCCAACATCGGCAGCCTGGACGCGCGGCTGGTCGGTCGTCCCGCGCTGGTTTCCCCGGCGGCGGCGCCGGCCACGGTCGGCGCGCCGGACCCGGCGCGTGCCAACGGCAACCGCTGAGCGCCGGACCCGGGTTCAGGCGTTTTCCAGCAGGATTTCTTCCAGTGTTCGCGCGGCGCGCTTGCAGTGGTCGAGCACGGCCTCCTGCATGAAATAAAAGCCGCGCATCTTCATGGCGTGCCAGGCAGCGGCTTCGTCGCCCTCGTTTTCGAACAGGCGCGTGATGGCCTGTCGCATCACCTCGGCGGCGCGGGACTCGATCTGATCGACTTCCTCGCATTGCTGCACGATCGCCTGCACCCGCTCACGCCCTTCGAGCGCCACGACGGCTCGGTGCAGCCGGATGCAGGCATCAGCGCTCAGCGAGGCCATCTCGCGCGCCGCGGATGTGGAGACCTCGATGTGGTGCGTGGCGATCGAGTTGGCCACGCTCTGGATCGAATCGACCACGCGGTCGAGGTCCATGGTCAGGGTGTGGATCTGGTCGCGGTTGATCGGCGTCGTGAACGACTCGTACAGCAGGCGGATCAGCTGGTCTTTCAGGTCGTCGGCGCTGGTCTCGTTGAGGTTGACCTCGTCGATCAGGGTCGTGGTGTCGAACTGCGGATTGCCCAGGCCACTGATCAGGCGCAGGGTCGCGTTGGCGGCGGCCACCAGCCGGTCGGTGTGGGCCACCAGCAGGCTGAAGAAGACGCCGCGTTGCGGCATGACGTTGTTGAGCATGAAGAGGGGTCCTGCGGGCGTTGTACGAGTGTGGTCAATGGCGCGAGTCGGTTTACAGGAAGCTGCGTCCGACATACCAGAACAGCGCGGCGATCAGGCCGGACGCGGGGATGGTCAGCACCCAGGCGATCACGAGGTTGAAGGTGATCGCCCAGCGAACCGCCTTGACGTCCTGCGCAGCACCCACCCCGACGATGGACCCGGTGATCGTGTGCGTGGTCGACACCGGAATGCCGCCCAGCGTGGCCAGCCCGAGGCTGATCGCGCCGCCCATCGACGCGCACGAGCCGCTGACGGAGTTGAGCCGCGTGATCTTGGTGCCCATGGTCTTGACGATGCGCCAGCCGCCCAGGTAGGTGCCCCAGGCGATGGCGCCGTAGCAGGCGTAGACCACCCACATCGGCAGCGTCTTCACGTCGGTGGTGGCCGTGCCCGCGGTGATCATCAGCAGCCAGATGATGCCGATGGTCTTTTGCGCGTCGTTGCCGCCATGGCCCAGGCTGTAGGCGGCCGCGGCGAACAGCTGCCCGCCCTTGAACCATTTGCCGGCCTGGTAGGGCGAGCGGTTGCGGAACACCCAGGCCACCAGCACCATCAGCAGCCCGCCGATCAGGAACCCGACCAGCGGCGAGATGACGATGAAGATCAGAATCTTGCCGAAACCGCTCCAGACGATCGGCGTCAGCCCGCCCGCCTTGATCACCGTGGCGCCCACCAGGCCACCGACCAGCGCGTGCGACGACGACGAGGGGATGCCGTAGTACCAGGTGATGACGTTCCACGCCAGCGCACCCATCAGCGCGCCGAAGATCACGACATGGTCCACCAGGGCCGGGTCCACCGTGCCCTTGCCGATGGTGGCCGCCACCTTGAGTTCGAACACCCACAGCGCGGCGAAGTTGAAGAACGCGGCGAACAGCACCGCCTGTTTCGGCGTCAGCGCGCCGGTGGCGACGATGGTCGAGATGGAGTTGGCTCCATCGTGGAAGCCGTTCATGAAATCGAAAGCGAGCGCGACGATGACCAGCAGCGCCAGCGACCAGAGAGGGATGGTGAGGTGTTCCACGCGCGATCCTGTCAGGAGTTCTCGATGAGGATTTCCTCGATCGTCTTGGCGGCGTCCTCGCAGCGGTCGAGCACGTCTTCCTGCAGCGAATAGAACTCGCGCATTTTCATCGCCCACCAGATCGAGCTGCTGCCCTCGAAAAGCTGGCTGATCGCCTTGCGCTGCACCCGGTCGGCCTGCGATTCGATCGCGTCAATCTCCTTGCAGAGGTTCACGGTCTCTTCATTGCGGTTGCGGTGCGGCAGCGCCATCACGGCCCGGTTCAGGCGCATGCAGGCGTCGGCGCCCAGCGCGGCCAGCTCGCGCGCCTCGGGGGTCGATTCGCGGATGCTGTACATGCCCACCGCGTTGGCCACGTCCTGCAGGGCGTTGACGACGTTGTCCAGCTCGATCGTCAGGGTGTGGATCTGGTCGCGGTTGATCGGCGTGGTGAACGACTTGTGCAGCAGCGTGATCAGATCGGCCTTGATCTTGTCGGCGCTTTTCTCGTTCATGTTCACCTCGGCCACCAGCGCCGTGGTGTCTTCCGAGCCCAGGCCCAGGCTGTTGATCAGGCGCAGGGTGGCGTTGGCACCCGCGACGACGCGGTCCGAGTGGGCGGCAAGCAGTTCGTAGAACTCCTTGCGTTGCGGCATGAGGCTGCTGAACATGGGTGGATTCCTGGTTGGATGGCGGCGTCTTCAGCCCGTAGGTCGCGACCGTGCAGGGCATGGTGACGACACGAACAGGGACCTGAACGGTCGTCATGATGAAACAAAAATGTCATGATGCACAGGTGAGGTGCGTCTTAAAGTTCGTTGAATTGACCCAAGTCAGAAAGAGTGCGGAGCGGCCGAACTGGCGCGGGCTGGCGATCGGTGGCCGCAGCCGGCCCCGGGCGCCCCGATCAGGTCGGTCGGCCGCTCCGGAAGCGTCCTCAACGCCTGTTTTCATGCACTACTGTCCGGTAAATTTCGACTGAAAGTGACGCAAACGTAGGCTGGATGCGGGTTTGCGGGGTTTTTTCGATTCGGACGATTTCAAACGCGATGGGTTTGCATCGCGTACCGTGGCCTCCTTTTGTCGAGGTTCACGTCATGCATGCAGGCCGCACGGTATTCGCACAACTGCTCGCAGTGGTGCCCTTCAAGCACTTTGAGCACCTCGTCAACAAACACCGCTCCAACCACTGGACGCGTGAGTTCACCGCCTGGAGCCATTTCGTCTGCATGGCCTACGCCCAGATCACCCGCCGCGAAGGCTTGCGCGATCTGATCGCTTGCCTGAACTCGCACAGCAGCAAGCTGTATCACGTGGGCCTGCGCCAGCGGGTCTCACGTTCCACCCTGGCCGATGCCAACGAACGCCGCGATGCGGTTTTGTTCGAGGCACTGGGCCAGCGCCTGACGGAGATGGCCTTGGCGTTGTACCAGGACCATGACATCGGACTCGGCCTGCAAGAGCCCTTGTACGCCATGGACTCCACCACCATCGATCTGTGTCTGAGCTTGTTTGCCTGGGCCGACTTCCGATCCACCAAAGCGGGGATCAAAGCCCATACCGTGATCGATCTGCGCGGCTCGATCCCGGTCATGCTCAGCATCACCACGGCAAAGACCAGTGATGTGGGAATGCTGGACAGTCTGAATCTGCCCAAAGGCTCCATCGTGGTGCTGGACCGTGGGTATGTGGACTTTGCGCGCTTGTACAAGCTGGTGCAGCGCCATTGTGATTTTGTGGTGCGCGCCAGGGACGACCTGAGCTTTCGTTGCATCCAGGCGCACCCGACCGATATCAAGGCGGGGGTGTATTCGGACCAGACGATCCTGCTTGCGGGTGAGCGCTCAAAGAAGGGCTACCCGGCGCCGTTGCGCCGGGTGCGCTTCTACGATGCCGTCAGCTGCCTGGAGCTGGTGTTCCTGACCAATCGATTGGACCTGTCGGCCCTGACGATCGCGGCGATCTACAAGCAGCGTTGGCAAGTCGAGCTGTTCTTCAAGTGGCTCAAGCAGAACTTGAACGTCCGACATTTCTTTGGCAACTCCTTGAATGCCGTGAAGTCGCAGATCTGGATCGCGGTGTGCACTTACCTCATGGCCCTGATCGCCCACAAGCCGTTTCAATCAGAGATTTCTCTGCGCAACTTCCTGCATCTGGTGGAGGTGAACATGTTCGAGCGGATCCCTCTGGCGCAAATGGTGACCAACGCGCTCAGGGGTGACGCGTTCTCCCATATCCATGCCCAGACCGAGCTGTTTTGAAATCGGGGAAATTTACCGGACAGTAGTGAATTTCAGATCAAAGCGGCTGTTTCCCTGCGGAGGACGGCCACGAACAGCTATCAATAACGAAGCGGTTGTCAGCCACTTCAATGCTTGCCGGTCGACCCGTAGCCGCCCTCGCCACGCGCGCTGGGCGCGGCAAACTCCGTCACCAGCTTGAATTGCGCCTGGACCACCGGCACGATCACCAGTTGCGCGAGCCGCTCCATCGGTTGCAGGGTGAACGCGGTGTCGCTGCGGTTCCAGGCACTGACCATGAGCTGGCCCTGGTAGTCGCTGTCGATCAGGCCCACGAGGTTGCCGAGCACGATGCCGTGCTTGTGGCCGAGCCCCGAGCGCGGCAGGATCAGCGCGGCATAGCCCGGATCGGCCAGATGGATCGCCATGCCCGTGGGCACCAGTTGCCAGGCGTTCGGTGCCAGCGTGAGCGGCTCGTCGAGGCAGGCGCGCAAGTCCAGGCCGGCGCTGCCGGGCGTCGCGTAGGCCGGCATGTGGTCCGCCAGGCGCGGATCGAGAATCTTGACGTCGATGTGCATGGGATGGACTGGGCGTAGGGAATTGGAGTTTCAGCGCTGGGCATTCTGGCTCAGGCCCCGAGGCCCGACGTCGAACCTTTCGTCAGTCGCCTGGCGATCTCGGCCACGAGCTGGCGCGCCAGCGCGAGTTTGTCGGCACGGGGCACCTCGGTGGCGCCCTGTTCGTCCACCAGCAGCAACGCGTTGTCGTCCTTGCCAAAGGTGGCGGGGCCGATGTTGCCCACCAGCAGCGGCACCCCTTTGCGCGCGCGCTTGGCGCTGGCGTGGGCGAGCAAATCGTGGCTTTCGGCGGCGAACCCGACGCAGTACAGACCGCCCGGCTCCCCGCGCAATCCGGCCTGGCCGCGCGACGATCGGGCCACCGTGGCGAGGATGTCAGGGTTCTCGATGAAGCGCAGCACCGGCGTCTCGCCCGAGCCATCTTTCTTGATCTTCTGGTCCGCCGCGCTGGCCGGTCGCCAGTCAGCCACGGCGGCGGTGGCCACAAACACCTCGGCCCCATCCACCCGCGCCTGCACCGCATCCAGCATCTCGCGCGCCGATCGCACGTCGATGCGCCGCACGCCGCGTGGCGTGGTCAGCCCCACCGGTCCGGCCACCAGCGTGACGTCGGCGCCCGCTTCGCGCGCGGCCCGGGCGATCGCAAAGCCCATTTTGCCGCTGGAGAGGTTGGTGATGCCGCGCACCGGGTCGATGGCCTCGTAGGTGGGCCCGGCCGTCACCAGCACCCGCCGGCCCGCCAGCGCCTGAGGCGTGAAAAAGGCCGCCAGGTCCGTCAGGATCTCGTCTGGCTCCAGCATGCGGCCGTCACCGGTCTCGCCGCAGGCCTGCTCGCCCTGCCCCACGTCGAGCACCCGGATGCCGTCGGCCCCCAGTTGCGCCACGTTGCGGCGAGTCGCCGGATTGGCCCACATCTCGCGGTTCATCGCCGGGGCCACGATCAGCGGCACGGTGGCCGCCGGCCGGGCCAGACACATCAGGCTGAGCAGGTCGTCGGCGCGGCCGTGCAACAGCTTGGCCATGAAGTCGGCGCTGGCCGGCGCAATCAGGATCGCATGCGCTTCGCGACCCAGGTTGATGTGCGCCATGTTGTTGGGCTCGCGGGCGTCCCACTGTGAGCCGTACACCGGCCGGTTGCTCAGGGCCTGCATCGTCACCGGGGTGATGAAATGCTCGGCCGCCTCGGTCATCACCACCTGCACGCTGGCGCCCGCTTTGACCAGGGCGCGACACAGTTCCGCCGCCTTGTAGCACGCGATGCCGCCGGTCAGGCCCAGGACGATGTGTTTGCCGCTCAATGGGTTCATGGGCGGCAATATAACCTTGCCCGCCGGCGCTTGCCTTGGCGCGACTCGGTCGGTAAGCCGCCTCGGCACCGAACCGGAACACAGGGGTGACCCGTATAATTCACATTTACCACCTCCCTCGGGACACAGCGCCCGACCCTGACATGACCAAATTTGTCTTCGTCACCGGCGGTGTGGTGTCTTCCCTGGGCAAGGGAATCGCCTCAGCCTCCCTCGCTGCGATCCTGGAATCGCGGGGCCTCAAAGTCACCCTGATCAAGCTGGACCCCTACATCAACGTCGATCCGGGGACCATGTCGCCGTTCCAGCACGGGGAGGTGTTCGTCACCGACGATGGCGCGGAAACCGACCTCGACCTCGGCCACTACGAACGTTTCATCACCACCCGGATGCGCCGGGCCAACAACTTCACCACCGGCCAAATCTACAAGAGCGTGCTGGAAAAAGAGCGCCGCGGCGACTACCTCGGCAAGACGGTGCAGGTGATTCCTCACATCACCAACGAAATTCAGGAGTTCGTCAAGCGTGGAGCGGCGGCCGTTGACGTGGCCATCGTGGAAATCGGCGGCACCGTGGGCGACATCGAATCGCTGCCGTTCCTCGAGGCAGCCCGCCAGATGAGTCTCAAGCTGGGCCCCAACAACGCCGCGTTCGTGCACCTGTCCTACGTGCCGTGGATCGCTGCGGCCGGCGAACTCAAGACCAAGCCCACCCAGCACACCGCCCAAAAGCTGCGCGAAATCGGCATCCAGGCCGATGCCCTGCTGTGCCGTGCCGATCGCCCCATCCCCGAAGACGAGCGCGCCAAGATCAGCCTGTTCTCCAACGTGCCCGAGTGGGGCGTGATCTCGATGTGGGACGTGGACACCATCTACAAGGTGCCCCGCATGCTGCACGAACAGGGTCTGGACGGCCTGATCTGCGACAAGCTGCGTTTGAACACCCCGCCGGCCAATCTCAAGCGCTGGGACGACCTGGTCTACGAGACCGAACACCCGCAGGGCGAGGTGACCATCGCCATGGTGGGCAAGTACGTGGACCTGACCGACAGCTACAAGTCGGTCAACGAGGCGCTGCGCCACGCCGGCATGAAGAACCACGTGCGGGTCAAGATCGAACACGTCGACTCCGAGACCATTTCGGACGACGCGGTGGCGCGGCTGGCCAAATACGACGCCATTCTGGTGCCCGGCGGCTTCGGCAAGCGCGGCATCGAAGGCAAGATCGCCACGGCCCGCTTTGCCCGGGAGAACAAGGTGCCCTATCTGGGCATCTGTCTCGGCATGCAAGTGGCGACCATCGAATTTGCCCGCCATGTGGCCGGCTTGGCTGACGCCAACAGCACCGAGTTCGAACCGGCTTGCGCGCACCCGGTGATCGCGCTCATCAACGAATGGAAAGACGCCGATGGCAGCATCCAGGTGCGCGACGCGAGTTCCGATCTGGGCGGCACGATGCGCCTGGGCGCCCAGAGCTCCGACGTGGCCGCCGGCACGCTGGCCCATTCGATCTACGGCGACATCGTCACCGAGCGGCACCGCCACCGCTACGAAGCCAACGTGAACTACCTCGACGCGCTTCGCAAGGCCGGCCTGGTGATCTCGGCCCTGACGCAGCGCGAGCACCTGACCGAGATCGTCGAACTGCCGCAGAGCGTTCACCCCTGGTTCGTCGGCGTGCAGTTCCATCCGGAATTCAAGTCGACGCCGTGGGACGGCCACCCGCTGTTCAATGCGTTCATCAAGGCGGCAGTCGACCATCAGGCCGCCGGCAAGAGCCTGAAGGCCGTGGCCTGAAGACCACTGAAAGCGCCGCATGAAGCTTTGTGGATTTGACGTCGGCCTGAAACACCCTTTTTTCCTGATCGCCGGCCCTTGCGTCATCGAGTCCGAGCAACTCCAGATGGATGTGGCCGGACAGCTCAAGGAGATCACGGGTTCACTCGGTGTTCCGTTCATCTTCAAGAGCAGCTTCGACAAGGCCAACCGGTCATCGGGCACGAGCTTCCGTGGCCCCGGCATGGCACGAGGCCTGGAGATCCTGGCCAAGGTGCGACAGGAGCTTGGCGTGCCGGTACTGACCGACGTGCACACCGAGGCCGAGATTCCCGCCGTGGCCGCCGTGGTCGATGTGCTGCAGACCCCGGCCTTTCTGTGCCGCCAGACCGATTTCATCCACGCCGTGGCCCGCAGTGGCAAGCCGGTGAACATCAAGAAGGGGCAGTTTCTGTCGCCGCACGAGATGAAGAACGTGATGGAAAAAGCCCGCGCCGCAGCGCGGGAAGCGGGCCTGTCCGAAGACCGTTTCATGGCCTGCGAGCGCGGCGCCAGCTTCGGCTACAACAACCTGGTGTCCGACATGCGCAGCCTTGCCATCATGCGGGAGACCGGCTGCCCCGTGGTGTTCGATGCCACCCATTCGGTGCAGTTGCCCGGTGGCCAAGGAACCTCTTCGGGTGGTGCCCGGGAGATGGTGCCGGTGCTGGCCCGCGCGGCTGTGGCGGTGGGTGTGGCGGGGCTGTTCATGGAAACCCATCCCGACCCGACCCGTGCGCTGTCCGACGGACCGAACGCCGTGCCCCTGAAACACATGAAGGCCTTGCTGGAAACGCTGGTCGCGCTGGATGCGGTGACCAAGAGAAACGGTTTCCTCGAAGACCACTTCGCCTGACCCTGTCGGAGACACCATGGCCCCTGCCTACATCATCGTCGACATGCTGATCTCCGACATGGAGCAGTACAGGCAGTACATGGCCGCCGCGCCGGCTGCCGTCGCGGCCTTCGGGGGCGAGTACCTGGTGCGCGGCGGTCGATTCGAAACGATCGAGGGCAACTGGAAACCCGCCCGCATCGCGATGCTGCGCTTTCCGAGCTTCGACCAGGCCAAAGCCTTCTACGACAGCGAGATGTACCGCCAGGCCCGCGCCAAACGGGCCGGTGCGACCGAATTCTTCAACCTGATCCTGGTCGAGGGCGTCGACGCCCCCGTCACCTGAATCCAAACCATCGAAACGAAAGGGAATCATGAGCGCAATCGTTGACATCGTCGGGCGTGAAATCCTCGACAGCCGCGGCAACCCCACCGTCGAATGCGACGTGCTGCTGGAATCCGGCGTCATGGGCCGCGCCGCCGTGCCCTCGGGCGCCTCCACCGGTTCACGCGAGGCCATCGAGCTGCGCGACGGTGACAAGGCCCGCTACTTGGGCAAGGGCGTGCTGAAGGCCGTCGAGCACATCAACACCGAAATCTCCGAGGCTGTGCTGGGCCTGGACGCCTCCGAGCAGGCCTTCCTGGACAAGACCCTGATCGACCTGGACGGCACCGAGAACAAGAGCCGCCTGGGTGCCAACGCGATGCTGGCGGTCTCGATGGCCGTGGCGCGCGCCGCCGCCGAAGAATCCGGCCTGCCCCTTTACCGTTATTTTGGCGGCATGAACGGCAACCAGCTGCCAGTTCCGATGATGAACGTCATCAACGGCGGCGCGCACGCCAACAACAACCTCGACCTGCAGGAGTTCATGATCATCCCGGTGGGTGCGCCGAGCTTCCGTGAGGCGGTGCGCTATGGCGCCGAGGTGTTCCACGCCCTGAAGAAGATCATCGACGACAAGGGCATGAGCACCGCCGTGGGCGACGAAGGCGGCTTCACCCCCAGTGTGGCGAGCCACGAAGCCGCGATCCAGATGATCCTGGAAGCCATCGACAAGGCCGGCTACACCGCCGGCGAGCAGATCGCCATTGGCCTGGACTGCGCGGCCAGCGAGTTCTACAAAGACGGCAAGTACCACCTCGAGGGCGAAGGCCTGACGCTGTCCGCCGAGGAATGGACCAACATCCTGGCCACCTGGGTCGACAAGTACCCCATCGTCTCGATCGAGGACGGCATGGCCGAAGGCGACTGGGATGGCTGGAAGATCCTGACCGACCGCCTGGGCAAGCAGGTGCAGATCGTCGGCGACGACCTGTTTGTCACCAACACCCGCATCCTGAAGGAAGGCATCGACAAGGGCATCGCCAACTCGATCCTGATCAAGATCAACCAGATCGGCACGTTGAGCGAAACCTTCTCCGCCATCGAAATGGCCAAGCGCGCGGGCTACACCGCCGTGATCAGCCACCGCTCGGGCGAGACGGAAGATTCCACCATTGCCGACATCGCGGTGGGCCTGAACGCCGGCCAGATCAAGACTGGCTCCATGAGCCGCAGCGATCGCATGGCCAAGTACAACCAATTGCTGCGTATCGAAGAAGACCTCGGCGACGTCGCGGTCTACCCGGGCCGCGCGGCTTTCTACAACCTGCGCTGAGGCCATGCCGCCCCGGCTGGCCGTACCGAAGCGTCTGGATGCACCCCTGCGGGGTGACGTACGGACGCGATCCGGCTGCTCCGCGGGCTGCCCGGTCAGGACTGCCGCACCCGCGCCCCGGGGCGTTCGCGGGGACTGACACACCATGGGCAGCCGCTTTGCGCTCGTCATCCTGATCCTGCTGCTGGCCCTGTTTCACGGTCAGCTGTGGTTCGGGCGCGGCAGCCTGTCCGACGTCGCGCGGCTTCAGCAGAAGCTGGACGCCCAGAAGGAAGCCAACCTGCGGGCCCGGCAGGCCAACGAACGGCTCGCCGCAGAGGTGCGAGACCTGCAGGAGGGCCTGGAGATGGTCGAAGAAAAAGCCCGACTGGAACTGGGCATGGTCAAGCCCAACGAAGTCTTCGTGCAGGTCAGCCGCTGAGCCAGGGCTGAACCGGTGTTTGCCGAAGCCTTCGTCCTCTGGGGCGCCCCGACCACCTGGCTGGAAGTCATCGCCTTTGTGCTGGCCCTGGCGATGGTGGGCTGCAACATCCGTGAAATCCACTGGGGCTGGCCGCTGGCCGCGATCAGCTCGGTACTCTATTGCACCCTGTTCTGGCGCAGCAAGCTGTATGGCGACGCGGCTTTGCAGGTCTTCTTTGCCCTGGTGGCCTTGTGGGGCTGGACCCAGTGGCTGCGCGGGCGGCGCGACGACGGCGGTGCGCTGACGGTCTCGCGGCTGTCCCGGCGCGGCCTGCTGGCCAGTCTGGCCGCCGGCGCGCTGCTCTGGCCCGCCACGGGCTGGTTTCTGAAAACATGGACCGACACCGACGTGCCCTGGTGGGACGCGTTTCCCACCGCGGTCAGCGTGATCGGGCAGATCCTGCTGGGACGCAAGATCCTCGAGAACTGGGCGGTGTGGCTGCTCGTCAACCTGGTCAGTGTCGGTTTGTTCGCCTGGAAGAGCCTGTGGCTCACCGCCGTGCTGTACGCCCTCTTTGCCGCGTTGAGCATCGTCGGCTGGCGCGCCTGGCGGCGCCGGCTCTGAATCCGCCCCTTGAGAGGCTGAGAGGAAATCGGTCATGCAGCGCCCCGCCAGCCCGCGCCGCATCGCCCTGCTGGGCGCCGAGAGCACCGGCAAGTCTCACCTGGCCACGGCGCTGGCCGAGCGGCTGCGCTCGCAGGGCTTGAGCACGGTGGTGGTTCCGGAAGTGCTGCGGGGCTGGTGCGAGCGCGAAGGCCGCACGCCGCGCGCCCATGAACAGGCCGCCATCGCCCTGGAGCAGGCCCGCCAGGTGCTGGTGTGCGATGGCGCCGACGTCGTGATCGCCGACACCACGCCCTTGATGACCGCGGTGTACAGCCACCTGCTGTTCGCCGACGGGTCGCTCTACGAATTCTCGCTGCACCATCAGCGCGTGTACGACGCCACCCTGGTGACCGGCCTGGACCTGCCTTGGATGGCGGATGGGCTGATGCGTGACGGCCCGCAGGTGCGCGAGCCGGTCGATCGCCTGTTGCGTGACGCGCTGGCGCGCGCGGGCCTGGGCTGGCAGGTGGTTTACGGACGAGGGGAGCGCCGGCTCGAGAACGCCCTGAACGCTATCATTTCAGTAGCTTCCCGTGGCCATCCGGCGCTGGAAAATAGCCGAAACGTACCTCAAAACACGCCCGAAACCCGCCTTTGCGCCGCTTGCGGCGATCCGGACTGCGAACGGCGGCTCTTCAGCGGCCTGCTTGAACCAGACCGAAGGCGGCCACCGGACCGGTTCAATGAACCTGCGGGTTGACCGGTGGCTGCCCGACCGGCGCGGTGAAGATCTGCGCAGCGTCCACCGGGTCGAATCGATACTGCTGACCACAGAAATCGCAACCGACCTCGATATGCCCGCGCTCGGCCAGGATGCCCTCGGCTTCGGCCTGGCCCAAGCCATGGATCATCCGGGCGACGCGCTCCCGGCTGCAACTGCAGGCGAAACGCGGGCCGTGATCGCCAACCTGGGGCTCGAACCGCAGCACGGGCTCCTCCCAGAACAGGCGCCGCAGGATGGTGTCCACATCGAGCGTCAGCAATTCGTCGCGTTGCAGGCTGCGGGCCAGAACCGAGATGCGGTTGTAGTGCTCATCCAGACCGATGCCGTCCTCGTGCGACCCGGCGCCACCGGTATCGCCAGCCGGGGCGCCTTGCCCTTGCGCGCCAGTGCCGGCCAGGTTGTTCTGCCCCTGCACCGGCAAGCGCTGGATCAGCAGACCGGCGGCGACGCGGTCGTCGGCGGCCAACACCAGCGTGGTGTCGAGCTGCTCCGACTGCAGCATGTAGTGCTCGAGCACCTCCGACAGGCGCTCCAGCGGCTCACGCCGGTCGCCGAACAGCGGCACCACGCCCTGGTAGGTCTGCTGCCCGGGCAGGCGGTCTTTGGGGTCCAGCGTGATCGCGCAGCGCCCTTGATTGCCCAGGTTCACCAACTGGCTCAAGCTGGCGCCAGCGGGCACCTCACCCACCACCGTGGCGGTGACGCGCAGGCGCAGGTCCGACTGCACCTCGGCGACCGCCACCTTGACCGGTCCGTCGCCGAAGATCTGCAGCACCAGCGCCCCGTTGAATTTGATGTTGCCCTGCATCAGCACGCCGGCTGCCGCCATCTCGCCCAGCAGCTCACGCACCGCTTGCGGGTGGGCACCGGCGCCCGTGGGTCCGGCGCGCCGGCGCAGGATCTCCTGCCAGGCGTCGGTCAGGCGCACGACCATGCCGCGCACCGGCAGGCCGTCGAAGATAAAGCGGTGCAGTTCAGACACATCCGCACCCGGCTAGCCGATCTTTCGCAGACCGGCCTGAAAGCGCCGCGCGTTCTGCACGTAGTGGCGCGCGCTCAGGCGCAGGCCCTGCATCTGTTCGGGTGTCAGCGTGCGCACCGCCTTGGCCGGGCTGCCGAGGATCATCGAGCCGTCGGGAAACTCCTTGCCCTCGGTCACCAGCGCGCCGGCGCCCACCAGGCAATTGCGGCCTATTTTTGCGCCGTTGAGCACCACCGCGCCGATTCCGATCAACGTCTCGTCGCCGATCGTGCAGCCGTGCAGCATCACCTTGTGCCCCACTGTCACGTGCTCGCCCAGGACGATGGGCATGCCGATGTCGGCGTGCATCACCGTGCCGTCCTGGATGTTGCTGCCGCGGCCGATGGTGATCGACTCGGTGTCGCCGCGGATGACCGTGCCAAACCAGACGCTGACGTCCTCGGCCAGGGTCACCCGTCCCATGACCTGCGCACTGTCGGCGATCCAGGCGCTGGGGTCCACCTCGGGCGCCACGCCATCCAGTTCATAAAGTGCCATTGTTCTTCCCGTCGGAAATCGGACCAAACCTAGAATTGTAGGGATGGAACTTCGCCAACGCGCGCTGCAGGCCTTGCAGACACCGGATCCCCAGCAAAAGGTCGACCAGGCCAGCGTCATCTGGTCACAGTTCGCTTCCTTTTCCATAGCGGACAGTTGCATCCCGGAGCCGCCGGGACTGCCCGGCCGGCCGGCTCGACCGTCGCTCATCGAACCCAAGCGCGTGCCGCAGCGCTCGCCCTTCACCTTTGAGGGCCGCGCGGCGCTGATCCACGCGATCTGCCACATCGAGTTCAACGCGATCAACCTTGCGCTCGACGCAGTCTGGCGGTTTTCAGGCATGCCGCCGGCGTTCTACCGCGACTGGATGCGCGTGGCGTTCGAGGAGGCGCAGCACTTCACGCTGCTGCACCGGCACCTGCAGACCCTGGGCCACCGCTACGGCGACTTCCCTGCCCACGACGGCCTGTGGGAGATGTGCGAGAAGACCCGCCACGACATCGTCGCGCGCATGGCCCTGGTGCCGCGAACGCTGGAGGCGCGCGGGCTGGACGCCACGCCCCTGATCCAGGCGCGCCTGCGCAAGGTGGGAACGCCCGATGCGTTTGCTGCCTGCACCCTGCTGGACACCATCCTGCGCGACGAAATCGGCCATGTGGCCATCGGCAACCGGTGGTATCGATGGCTTTGTGAGCGCGACGGACTCGACCCGGTGACCCACTACGACACTCTGGCGCAGCATCACCGTGCGCCGCGCCTGCGCCCGCCATTCAACGAAACCGCGCGACGCCAGGCTGGCTTCAGCCAGCAGGAGCTGGACGCTCTGCGTGGTGATTGAGGCCGCGCGGCCGGCTCTGTGACAGGGCCGGCCGTGGCCCGCCAAGGCAGTTGTTGTTGAACCACCCGGCCCGCCCAACGGAGCGGGCAACGTCAGCCGCGCGGGTGGTGTTGCGCGTGCAAGGCCTTCAGCCGTTCGCGGGCCACATGGGTGTAGATCGTGGTGGTGGAGATGTCAGCGTGGCCCAGCAGCAGCTGTACCGCGCGAAGATCGGCACCGTGGTTGAGCAGGTGGGTGGCGAACGCGTGGCGCAGCGTGTGCGGTGACAGGGGCGCCGTGATCCCCGCCTGCACCGCGTAACGGCGCACGAGCATCCAGAACATCACCCGCGACATCCCGGTGCCAGGATGCGGGCCGCTCGCGGTGACGAACAGGTCTTCCGACTGGCGCTGCGCCAGCAGCGAGGGGCGTGCCTCGGCGAGATACCGCAGCAACCATTGCCTCGCCACCTCGCCGAACGGCACGAGCCGCTCCTTGCGCCCTTTTCCGAGCACCCGCAGGATGCCTTCGTTGAGGCTCAGGTTGAGGGTGGTGAGCGTCACCAGTTCGCTGACCCGCAGCCCGCTGGCGTACATCAGCTCCAGCATCGTGCGGTCGCGCAGGCCCAGCGCCGTGGCGGTGTCGGGTGCAGCCAGCAGCGCTTCAACCTGGGCTTCGGTCAAGGTCTTCGGTACCCGAAGGGGCTGGCGCGCCGACTGCAGCTTCAGCGTGGGATCCTGATGGATCAGACGCTCGCGCAACGCCCAGCGGAAATAGCGCTTGAACACGGTCAGGCGGCGATTGGCAGAGGTCGCGCGCGTGCTGGCGTGGCGCGCGGCGAAGTAGCGCTGCAGCTGGCTCTCGGTGGTGGCGTCCAGCGCCTGGCCGTCTTCCGCGTCCAACCACGCGGCGAACAGCGAGAGATCGCGGCGATAGGCCGCCAGCGTGTTGGAGGACAGGCCGTCCTCCAGCCACAGGGCATCGATGAAACGGTCGACGCTGGCAGCGCTGGCGTCGTTCATCGGGCGGCGCCGTCACCGACCCGGAATACCGCCACGAACCCGACCGGGGCGAAAACGAGTCCCAGGAGTCCGGTCGACCCGGTGCGTCCTGGAATCACTCGGGCTTGAGCTTCTGCTCGTCGACGACCTTCTTGTAAACGTCGAACTCGGCCTTGATCTGCGCTGCGAACTGCTCGGGCGTGTTGGCCAATACCAGCGAACCGGTGTCTTCGATGCGCTTGCGCACGGCCGGGTCTTCGAGCGCCTTCTTCACGCCGGCATTGACCTTGTCGACCACCTCCTTGGGCAAGCCTTTCGGGCCGTAGATGCCGTAATACGCCATCCGGTTCACCGGCTCCAGACCCACTTCCTTGAAGGTCGGCACACTGGGCAGCTGGCTCAGGCGCTGGGGCGCCGCCACCACGATCGGGATCAGCTTGCCGGCGTTGATGAAGGGCAGTGCCGACGGCATGTTGTCGAAAATGATCGGCACCTGCCCAGCCACCGTGTCGTTCAACGCGGGACCGGCCCCACGGTAAGGAATGTGGGTGATGTAAACGCCCGCCAGATTCTTGAACAGCTCGGTCTGAAGGTGTCCGATGCCACCCGTGCCAGACGACGCATAAGAGTACTTCCCGGGGTTCTTCTTCAGTTCGGCAATGAATGCCTTGTAATCCTTGGCCGGAAAACTCGGGTGCACGGCAATCACGTTCGGCGTCGCCGCCACGTTGATGATGGGGGTGAAGTCGGTGATGGGGTTGTAGGGCGTCTTGGGATTGATCGCCGGATTGGCGGCGGTGGTGGAAACCGTCGCCATGCCCAGCGCATAGCCATCCGGTGCCGCCTTGGCCGTCTCGTTGGCGCCGATCACGCCGCCGCCACCGGCCTTGTTTTCAACGATGACGCTTTGCCCGAGCGCCTTTCCGAGCGGCTCGGAAATGACCCGGGCCACGATGTCGGTCGTGCCCCCCGGGGCGAACGGAACCACCAGCTTCACGGTCTTGTTCGGGTAACCCTGAGCAAACCCGGATCCCGCCGCAGCCGCGGCCAGCGTGAACACGATCCATTGACGGCGATGCATGAACAAACTCCTGATACTTTCGTTGGAACAATCGATCCTAATCCCGGTGCCCAGCCCGTGGCAGGCGGAAGTCCCTTACGGACTAACCCGAAGCCCGAAGCGGCACCGCGATCGGAGTATTCTCGCCCGGTGCACCACGCCCAACTGCTGTTCCCCGACTTTTCCCTGATCCTGTGCGGTTTTGTCCTGTGCCGCTACACGCCCCTGAACCGTTCGGTGTGGGAGCCGGTGGAAGGCCTGGTGTACTTCTTTTTGTTCCCGGTCCTGCTGTTTCAGTCCATCGTCCGCACGCCGCTGGATCTGGCGGCGGCCTCGAGCCTGATTGCCGCCGGCCTGACCCTGGGCGTGAGCGCCATCGTCATGGCCTATGCCTTGCCCCACCTGCCCTGGATCGGCGCCCGTATCGACCGCCGCGATCATGCGGCCAGCGCGCAGATCGCGTTCCGGTTCAATTCGTTCATCGCGCTGGCGCTCGCCGACCGCCTGGCGGGCGCCCAGGGCCTGCAACTGATCGCGGTGCTGATCGGTGTGTGCGTGCCGCTGTTCAATGTGGCCGCCGTGTGGCCGATGGCCCGGCACGCGCGCCGCGGTTTCCTGCGTGAGCTGGTCCGCAACCCGCTGATCCTGGCGACGGCAAGCGGCCTGGGCGCGAACCTGGCGGGGTTCACGATACCCGGCTGGCTGGAACCCACGGTAACCCGCATCGGCGCCTCGTCACTGGCGCTGGGCCTGATGGCGGCGGGCGCCGGCATGCGGTTCAGTTCACTGGCTCATGGGCGGGTCCTGGCGGTGGCCGTGTTGGCGATCCGGCATCTCGCGCTGCCGCTGGTGGCGATGGTCCTGACGCGGCTGCTGGCCTTGCCGCCCGCGCAGACCACGGTGCTGATGGCCTTCTCGGCGCTGCCCACCGCGTCCAGCGCCTACGTGCTGGCCGCGCGCATGGGCTACAACGGGGCCTACGTGGCCGGTCTGGTCACACTGTCCACCTTGCTGGGCATGGCCAGCCTGCCGTTTGCACTCAGCCTGCTTCGGGGACTGTGAGGCCAGGGCCTGTCATCAAATAATTCCCTCACGCGGAAATTATTCGGTGACAGGCCCTGGGTTTCACGGTTGCACGCCGAGTACCAGATCGATCCGCCGGCGCAGGCGACGCACGGCCTCCTCGTCGCCAGCCAGTTCAGCATGCCGAGCCTGCAGGTGCAGCCATGCCAGCAAGGGGCGGCTCCAGCCCTGGGCCGACGCGGTCTCCACCGCCAGCGCCATGACCGCCGGATGCCCCTGCCCGGCCTGCAGCCACACGGCGGCGGCCACGAGGCGCGCCAGCGGATCGGCGATCGCGGCCAGGATGTCGACATCGCGCGCATCGACCGCTCCGCCCTCCAGCAGGCGCCGCGCCGCCGCCTGCTGGGCTGTCGGTAACAGCGGCACCGCCTGGGTCGATACCCGCCCGGCCAGGTAGTCGGCATAGGCCAGCTCAGCGACCGTGGCATCCGCACGCAAGGCTTCGAACCGCGCGCACGGCCCGAAGGCCAGGCTGGCGACCTGGATCGAGCAGCGCAGCAACTCCGCACGCGCCATCAGGGCCGCGTCACCGGTTCGGGCGATCTCCCGGCGCATGCGATCAAACTCGCTGGTCGCGATCCGTGTCTTGCCCTGCAGGTCCGCCTGCGTGGCGCGTTCGGAGGCCGTCTGGGCATTCAAGCGCCAGTCCGGAACCGCGGGCCCGCTCGCGCAGCCGGTCAACGCGACCCCGCAGGCGAAGCCGATAACGCCAACGGCGCGACGCAGCAATGGGCTTCGGGCGCCGTTCATGTTGCCCCCACGCTCCTCCGCTGCGCGCGGGTCGCTGCCCCGCAAGGGGACCTTCACGCCTTGGGACGGCCCGGCGGCTCTCATGGCAAACGGATCTCCGGATCGCGGGCAAAGGGCCATCGGCGATTGATCTGGTTGACCAGGTGCTCCACGTTGCGCAGGCTCGCCTCCACCTCGGCCCTCAGGGCGGCCAGGTCGGCCGTGCCTTCGCGCGTGTTCGTGGCGATGGACTGCGCCTCCACCAGCACCGCGTCAACCTTTTTCAGGCTGGCCCTGGCATCGCCCAGCAAGCCATTGAGCTGCTGCACTGCGTCGCGGGTGGTTGGCATCACACCCTGTTCACCGAAGATCTGGGTGTCCGCGCGTGACGCCAAGCCGTCCAGCCGCGCGAGCAGCGCATTGGTTCGGTCCAGGGTTGTGATCAACTTGCGCGCATCGGCCTCGTTGCCCATCAGCAGCCCCAGCGCACCGTGCGGGCCACCCAAGCGGGCTACCGCGCCGCTGACATGGCCCAGCCCGAGGTTGAGCGCGGAATCAGGGGCCGTCATGGCCTGCAGGTTGGTCAGCAGCTCGCGCGCGGCGTTCATCAACCGGGGAATTTCGGCCGTGGCATCGCCCCGCAACACCGTGCGTTCGGCGCCATCGGGCAAGGGGGGATCGGTCAGGATGCCGCTGTAGGCCCTGATGCGCGTGCCACCCACCAGGCTGCGCTCCATCGTGAACACGCTCGACGTGCGCAGCCAGTGGGCGTCCTTGCTGGGAACCCGCACCAGAATGCGCGCGTTGCCATCGGGCGCCAGTTCGATGCCGCTGACCCGGCCCAGCGGAAAACCCGAGAAGGTCACATCCATGCCGACTGACACCCCTTCGGAATCGTCCGCGAGCAGCACCACGGTCTGGGTTCGCTCGAAAACCCCGCGCGCATACAGCAGGTAGGCCACCGAAGCCGCGACCAGAAGAAACACCACCGCCACCAATACGATGGCGCGGGCCTCCAGCTTTTCAGGCGACTCGTCGGCTTCGTTCGTCATGGATCAACGGGTTCAGTAGTAGTTTCCGACCAGCGACACCAACTCGATCAGCAAGATCAGCAGGAACATGCGCAGCAGTCCCTGCACCTCGGGCAGCTCCGAGCGTCGGCCGGAAGAAGGCAAGGTGTTCAAGCCCGACAGAACCGGAATGAACGAAACGGCCAGACTGAAGAAGAACGTCTTCAGCACGAAGATCAGGGCGACGGCGGGGTTGAATACTTGGCCGACCTTGCGGGTGAAGCCATCGAAAGCCGCCGAATTGGGTCCGTGCACCACCAGATAGGTGAGAACGAGGGCGACCAGGCAACTGACCACCGCCAACGTCACCACGGCGAACAGCCCGGCCAGCACGCGTGCCACGGCTTCCGCATGGAGCGCCTCCGTCCCGCCGGCCGCGAGGAAGCCGGGGTTTTCCCGGACGCGACGCCGGTACAGCGCGACACCGCCTGGCAAGGTCACGTTCACCGCGACGAACAAGGCCGAGACCAGCGGAATCAGCTCCAGCACCAGCACCCGGATGACCGTTTCGAGCGCGTAGCGCGAAAGCCCATAGGCTGCCGCCGTCGCCACCACGATGTGGATCAGCACCAGGCTGACCATCGCCACCAGCAGGGTGAACCACGGCAACATGGGCGCCGTTCCACGGTAGAGGTGACGCGCCATCACCGCCCGGGGCGCTTTGCGGTAGCTTGATGGCGACAGCATCAGGCTCACCAGCAACCCCGCCGCGTTCAGGTTGCGAACGGTGACCGACCGCGTCTGACGCAAGGTCACTTGCCAGTGGCGCGCGGGTTGGGCAAAGCTCATCGTTTCATGATAACGGCTACCCGCCGCCGCTGGACAGGGCCCAGGCCACGTGCTCGCGCACCAGCGCCTCGGCGTGATCGAGGCAGCCCCCCAAAGCGGTACGAACAGCATCCGCCTCGGCACGATCGAGTCCGGCACGCAGCGCATTGCCGGCGGCCACCGCCACGTTTCTCAGCCACCGGACATGCCCGATGCGCCGGATCGGACCGCCTTCGGTCCGGCGAAGAAACTCATCCTCGCTCCAGGTCAGCAATCGCGCGAGCTGCTGACCACTCAGCCCGGATCGTTCGTCAAAGTCGGGCAAGGCACTTCGGCGTGCGAATTTGTTCCACGGGCAAACCAGCTGGCAGTCATCGCAGCCATAGATGCGGTTACCGATCAACGGCCGCAACGGCTGCGGAATCGGCCCTGCGTGTTCGATGGTCAGGTACGAGATGCAGCGCCGCGCATCGAGTCGAAACGGCGCCACGATGGCCTGGGTCGGACAGAGATCGACGCAGGCCTGGCAGCTGCCGCAGTGCGCCGCGACCGGTTCGCTGGGCGGCAGGGCGACGTCGACATAGATCTCGCCCAGAAAGAACAGGGAGCCCCCGTCACGGCTCAGAACCAGGGTGTGTTTGCCCCGCCAACCTTGTCCGCTTCGGACCGCCAGCTCGGCCTCCAGCACCGGGGCGGAGTCGGTAAACACCCGATGTCCGAACGGTCCCAACACCTCCGCCATGCGCGCCTGCAGGCGCTGCAGCCTCGATCGCAGGACCTTGTGGTAATCCCGCCCGCGGGCATAGAGCGACACGATGCCCTCGCCGGGCGCGTGGATCCGCGCCAGTTCCCGCTCGCGCCAGTCCACCGCGGCGTCCCGCGGCAGGTAGTCCATGCGGGCGGTGAGCACGCTCACGGTGCCGGGTACGAGTTCGGCAGGTCGGGCACGCCGCAGGCCGTGGGCGGCCATGTAGTCCATGCTGCCGTGAAAGCCCTGGGCCAGCCACGCAGTCAATCCGGGCTCGGACGACGAGAGGTCCACCCCGGCCACGCCGATTTGGGAAAATCCCAGTTCTCCGGCCCACTGCCGAACCTGGGCCAACAACCGATGAGGATCGATCTGAGCGCGCTTGAACGTCACCCGCCCATTGTAGAAACCGGTCACCCGATTGCCGCGCGCCGGACGGTCCTCTGGCGCAACGAGCGCGACACGGCGGCTTTCGCGACGCGCCTGGCCGCCAGCCCGGCAGTTCGCAATGCGTTCATCGAGCTGCATGGCGACCTTGGCGCGGGCAAGACCACCCTGGTGCGCCACCTGCTGCGTGCGCTGGGCGTGCAGGGACGCATCAAAAGCCCCACCTACGCCGTGGTCGAACCGCATGATGCCGACGGTTTGTCGGTCTGGCACTTCGACTTCTACCGCTTTGACGATCCACGCGAATGGGAAGAGGCCGGCTTTCGCGACCTCTTTGCGAGCCCGGGCCTGAAACTGGCCGAGTGGCCCGAAAAGGCTGCTGGCGTGTTGCCCGTGGCCGACCTCGTGCTGCGCATCGACACCCAATCCGACGAAACGCGCATCGTCACCTGTGAGGCGCGCTCGCCCACCGGCCAGGCGTTGCTAAGCGGGGTGGCACCATGATGCCCGGGCGCCGCGCCTTGATCCAGTCCGGCGCGCTCGTGCTGCTGCTGGGGGTTCGGCATCGCTGTTTCGGCGCGTCGATCGTGGCGGTGCGGGTGTGGCCAGCGCCCGATTATTCCCGCGTGACAATCGAATCGGCCGGACCGCTGAAGGCCCGACACGCCCTCGTCACGGCACCGCCCCGGCTGGTGGTCGACATTGACGAGCTTGAACTGAATGGGGCACTGCGCGAACTGGTGGCCAAGGTTCAACCCGACGATCCGAACATTGCCCGGATTCGCGTTGGCCAATATGCACCCGGTGTCGTGCGCCTGGTGTTGGACCTCAAGCGCCCGATCCAGCCGCAGGTGTTCAACCTGCCACCGGTGGCGGCCTACCGTGACCGGCTGGTGTTTGACCTCTACCCGGCGCAGGCACCCGATCCCCTGGAGACCCTGATCGCTGAACGCTTGCGCGATGCGAAGCCCCCGGAGCCACCGGGTCCGGCGACCGCAGCGACGCCCGCAGCATCGACCGGACCCGCAACCGTCGCACTGGCGGACCCGCTGGGTGACCTGATTGCCCGCCAGTCCGGTCGCGCAATGGCGCCGAGCACGGCCCCGGTCGCGCCGGCGCCGCCGGTACCGAGTACGCGACGAAACCCCGAATTGTTGCCCTCAGACCCGCTTGCTCCTGAGTTGATAGCTAAAAGTGACCATTCGGCGCTGGGTTCTCGCGGAAAAAGCCAGAAATCCGTGCTCGAGGGCGCCACCGAGCGCCTCATCATCGTCGCACTCGACCCCGGTCATGGGGGCGAAGATCCGGGCGCCATCGGCCCCGGCGGCACGCGCGAAAAAGATGTGGTGTTGCAGATTGCCCACCGCCTGCGGGAGCGCATCAACGCCACCACGCTCAAGGGCAATCCGATGCGAGCCTTTCTCACCCGCGACGCCGACTTCTTCGTGCCGCTGCAGGTGCGGGTACAAAAGGCCCGGCGCGTGCAGGCCGACCTGTTCGTCAGCATCCACGCCGATGCCTTTCTGACGCCGCAGGCACGCGGGGCCAGTGTGTTTGCGTTGAGTCAGGGTGCGGCCTCCAGTTCGGCCGCTCGCTGGATGGCCAGCCAGGAGAACAAGGCCGACCTCATTGGCGGCGTCAACATCGAGGCCAGCGACCCACACCTCAAGCGTGCCCTGTTCGACATGAGCACCACGGCACAGATCAACGACAGCCTCAAGCTCGGCGGCGCCATGCTGCGCGAGATCGGCCAGGTCGGACGGCTGCACAAGGCCGGCGTCGAGCAAGCCGGCTTCGCGGTGCTGAAGGCACCCGACATCCCAAGCGTTCTGGTGGAGACCGCCTTCATCAGCAATCCGGAAGAAGAAGCCCTGCTGCGAAGCGAGGCCCACCAGGAAGCCCTTGCCGATGCGCTGATGAGGGGCATCCAGTCCTATTTCGCGCGCAACCCGCCCCTGGCCAGAAACCGGCAGATCTAGAAGCAGCGGATCGACAGTGCAGGATCGCGCCAGTTTGACCGGGCACGCGCAGCAAGGCACCGTCGGATCAAACGCTTGCCTGCTGTTTTGGCGCCGATCCACGAGAACGCCGAAATGGGACCCATTTCGTTGGGGAAGCTACCCTAATCGGGGTTGGGGAAACCACCCTCACCCACTTGCTCGCCCTTCGGGCATAATCGCCCGCGACGCGCCAGGTCGGCGCTTTGTTTAAGGATTGCACATGGCAAAAAACAAGCTCATCCTCGATTACGTCTATGACCACGAGGCTTCCATGCCGGACAAGGTCTACCTGACCCAGCCGCTGGGCCAGGGCAAGGTCGCCGACTACACCTGGAAGGAAACGCTGAACCAGTCGCGCCGGATGGCGGCCTACCTCAAGAGCCGCAATTTCGAGCCCGGCGCACGAATCGCCATCTTGTCGAAAAACTGCGCCCACTTCTTCATGGCTGAACTGGCCATCTGGATGGCCGGCTACACCACGGTAGCCATATTCCCCACAGAAACCGCCGAAACCGTGAACTACGTGCTGGAACACAGCGAGGCCAGCCTGCTGTTCGTCGGCAAGCTCGACACCTGGCCCCAGCAGGAGCCGGGTGTGCCCGCCGGTGTGCCCCGCATTGCCTTCCCGTTGGCGCCGCGCACCGACTACGACACCTGGGATTCAATCACCGCCCGTACCGAGCCCATGGCTGGGCGCCCGGCGCGTGACGCCCGCGACACCGCGATGATGATCTACACATCGGGTTCCACCGGGCAGCCCAAGGGCGTGATGCATTGCTTCGAAAACATCACCCGTGCCAGCGAAGGCATCACGGCGGACATCAAGTCCCGCATCGGCGACCTGCCCGAGAACCGCATCCTGTCATACCTGCCCTTGGCGCACGTGTTCGAGCGCGCGTGGGTGGAATGCGCTTCCATGGTGGATGGCAACACGCACGTCTTTTTTGCCGAAACCCTCGACACGTTCCTCGCCGACCTCAACCGCGCCCGCCCGACCACCTTCATCTCGGTTCCCCGCCTGTGGCTCAAGTTCCAGCAAGGCGTGTTCACCAAGATGCCGCCCAAGAAGCTGGACCGGCTGCTCGGCATCCCGATTCTGGGTCGCATCGTCGGTCGCAAGGTATTGAAAGGCCTCGGCCTGGATCAGGCACTGCTGGCCGGCAGCGGCTCGGCACCGATTCCGGCCGACCTGATCGCATGGTACCGCCGCCTGGGACTGAACCTGATCGAAGGCTACGCGATGACCGAAGACTTCGCGTATTCACACAACTCGACCGAGGCCATCAACGAGCCCGGGTGTGTGGGTGTGCCGCTGGCCGGCGTGCAGGTTCGCATCAGTGATGAGGGCGAAATCCTGATCAAGTCACCCGGCGCGATGACCGGCTACTACAAGCGCCCCGACCTCACCGCCGAGGCCTTCACCGAAGACGGCTTCTTCCGCACCGGTGACCGCGGCGAACGCCGCAAGGACGGGCTGCTCAAGATCACCGGTCGCGTCAAGGAGCTGTTCAAGACCGCCAAGGGCAAGTACGTGGCACCGGCCCCGATCGAGAACATGATCAACGCCCATCCCATGGTGGAGCTGACGCTGGTGTCCGGCGTGGGCCAGGTGGCGGCGTACGCCATGGTGGTGCTCGCCGAGGATCTGCGGCCCAAGGTCAAGGACCCCGCAGTCAGATCCAAGGTGGAGTCCGAACTCACCCAGCTGCTGAAAGACGTCAACAAACAGCTCGCCGACTACGAGAAACTTCAGATGATCGTGGTGGCACCGGAGCCATGGTCCGTGGAGAACGGGTACCTGACCCCGACGATGAAAATCCGGCGTGCCCGCATCGAAGCGGCCGTCGAGCCGCAACTCGACAGCTGGTACGGCAAGAAGGGGGCCGTTCACTGGGTGTAAGCACCTGGGGCCTGGCGTACCGTAGTATCTGACGCCTGGCGTCGGGCCAGTGAGACCTGAATCGATTCGTCGGTTCAGGTTTTTTTTCTGGGTTCGGGCACTGCCGGCAGTCGGCACGAGCGTCCGAAGTCCGAACGTGCCATGATTCACCCCTGCGCATTGAGGGCGGAGGGGAATGTTCGACCGACATGGCCGGTTTCCAGCAGGATTCGGTTGGGCGATGCCTCACCCGCGGCCTCACGATCCACCTCAGGCCCGACGACTTTCCACCGCCCCGTCATGACTTTGCGATTCAAGAAAACCGCCCTGGCCGTTGCCGTGCTGGTCCTCGCCGCTGCGTTCACCGGCTACCACCTGACCCGTTCACAGACGCCGGACCAGTCCGCGTCACCACCTTCCAAAGCCACCCAGACAACGGCCCGACCGGCGTTGACGGTGACCACCGTGCAGGCGGTGGCAAGCCGTTTGCCGGTCAAGGTGGAAGCAAACGGGAGCATCGCCGCCTGGCAGGAAGCCAGTGTCGGCACCGAGAGCAATGCGCTGCGGCTGGCTGAAGTGTTGGTCAACGTCGGTGATGTCGTTCAACGCGGTCAGGTGCTGGCCCGGTTTGCCGATGACAGTGTGCAGGCGGACGTGGCGCAGGCCCGCGCCGGCGTGGCTGAAACGAGCGCCCAAGCCACCGAGGCGACAGCCAACGCAAATCGCGTTCGCACCCTCTTGAACACGGGTACGTTCAGTGGGCAGCAGATCAGCCAATACCTCGCAGCCGAACAGACCGCCTTGGCCCGCGTCGAGTCGGCGAAGGCCGTGTTGGCAGCCCAGCTGCTGCGGTTGAAAAACACCCAGGTGCTCGCCCCTGACGCCGGCATCATTTCGGCCCGAAGCGCGACGGTTGGGGCCGTGGTGCCCGCCGGAACGGAACTGTTCCGACTGATCCGCCAGGGCCGCCTCGAATGGCGGGCCGAGATGACCGCGTCCGAGCTGGCCAGCGTGGTGCCGGGCACACCCGTAGAGGTGGTGGCGGCCAACGGTGCCCGCTTGAGCGGCAAGGTGCGCACGGTGGCCCCGACCGTTGATCCCCAGACCCGATCCGGACTCGTGTACGTCGATCTTCCGGCCATGGGCATGAAGCAGGCAACCGTTCCGACCGATCGTTCGCAACCATCGGGAGCGAAAGGCGATTTGCCCAAGAGCGCCCTGCCCGGCATGTTTGCCCGGGGCGAATTCCAGCTCGGCAGCACGGCCGCGCTGACCGTTCCCCAGCAGGCGGTGGTGGTTCGCGACGGCTTCAGCTACGTGTTCCGCCTGAACGCCGATCAACGGGTCAGCCAGGTCAAGGTTCGGCTCGGGCGACGCTCGGGTGACCGGGTGGAGGTGGTGGAGGGCGTCGATCCGGACGCGGTGCTGATCGCCTCCGGCGCCGGATTCCTGAACGATGGCGACTTGGTCAAGGTGGTGGCGGCACCGTCGACGACGCCGGCTTCGGCCTCGTCATCGCCGGCATCGAAGCCCTGAGGAGCCGGTGTGAATTTTTCCGCGCTGTCCATCAGGCACCCGATTCCCGCCATCATGTTGTTCGCGCTGCTGTCGCTGGCAGGCTTGTTGTCGTACCGCGCCAGCGTGGTGCAGGACTTTCCCGACATCGAGCTGCCGATCGTCACCGTGAACGCCACGCTGCCAGGTGCCGCGCCCGCTCAGCTGGAAACCGAGGTGGCCCGCAAGATCGAAGACTCGGTCGCCACGCTTCAAGGCATCAAGAACATCTACACCAAGGTGCTGGACGGCGACGTCACCGTCACCGTCGAATTCATCCTCGAAAAGCCGATCTCCGAGGCCGTCAACGACGTTCGCGACGCGGTGGCCCGGGTGCGGGCCGACCTGCCGGCCGACCTGCGCGACCCTTCGGTCACAAAGGCATCCACCGCTGGCCGTGTCGTGATGACGTTCACGGCCGCTGCCGCGCCGCCCGTCAGCGGTCGGGCCACGTTGATGGATGACCAGGCCCTGAGCTGGTTCGTCGACAACACAGTCGCCAAGCGCCTGCTGAACGTGCCCGGCGTCGGCGCAGTCAAGCGCATGGGCGGTGTGAGCCGCGAGGTGCGCGTCGAACTCGACGCCGACAAAATGGCCGCGTTGCGGGTGGCCGCCATCGACGTCTCGCGCCGCCTGAAAATGGTTCAGCAGGAAGCACCGGGAGGCCGTGGGGATGTGAGCGGCGCTGAACAATCGGTGCGCACCATTGCCACGGTCAAGACAGCCCAGGAACTGGCTCGCCTGGACATCCCGCTGGCCGATGGCCGGCACATCCGGCTGGATCAGGTGGCGCGGGTTCTCGATACAGTGGCGGAGCCACGCGCGGTTGCCATGCAGGACGGGCGACCGGTTGTCGGCTTCGAGGTGTTCCGGACCAAGGGCGCGGGAGAAGTGGACGTCGCGCGGGGCGTTCGTGCCGCCGTCGCCCAATTGCAGGCCGCACACCCGGATGTGATCCTGACCCCGGTCATCGACAACGCGCAACCCGTTGCCGAGAACTTCCGCGGTTCGATGGAGTTGTTGTACGAAGGTGCGGTGCTCGCCGTGCTGGTGGTGTGGCTGTTCCTGCGGGACTGGCGCGCAACCCTGGTGGCCACCGCCGCGCTGCCCCTGTCGGTGATTCCGACCTTTTTGGGCTTGCACTATTTCGGCTACACACTCAACACGGTGACCCTGCTCTCGCTGGCGCTGGTGGTTGGCGTCCTGGTGGACGATGCGATCGTGGAGATCGAGAACATCGAGCGCCACCTTCGCATGGGAAAGACGCCGTATCAGGCTGCCATGGACGCCGCGGACGAGATCGGCATGGCTGTGATCGCAACCACGTTCGCGCTGGTGGCGGTGTTTCTTCCGACCGCGTTCATGGGCGGCATTCCGGGCCTGTTCTTCAAGCAGTTCGGCTGGACCGCGGTGCTGGCCATCCTCGCATCGCTGGTGGTGGCCCGTCTGCTGACGCCGATGATGGCCGCCTACATCCTGAAACCGCACAAGAACGCATCGAAGGCCGACCCGAAAGCGGCATACCGGGAGGCTCCGGACGGCTGGTTGATGTCACGGTACATGACCACCATGCGCTGGTGTCTGAGGCACCGCGCCATCACGATCTCCGGCGCCGCGCTCTTTTTTGTGGCCTCCCTGTCGGTGATTCCCTTGTTGCCGACCGGCTTCGTGCCGGCCGCTGACCGGGGCCAGACCCAGATCACACTCGAACTGCCGCCTGGCAGCACCTTGTCGGAAACCAAGGCAGTGGCCGAGCAGACCCGGCTCGCGGCCATGAGCGTTCCAGAAATCAAAGGCGTCTTCAGTTCCATTGGTGGCGGCTCCAGTGGCGACGCCTTTGCGCCCGGCGCCGCTGCCGAAGCCCGCCGAGCGGTCCTGACGCTGACTACCAGTCACCGAAACGACCGCGATGCCTCGATGGCAGATATCGAGACCCGCTTGCGCGCGAAACTGGCCGACATACCCGGCGCCCGGTTCACGGTCGGACCGCCGGACTCGGGCGTGAAGATGCAACTGGTCCTCAAGAGCGACGATCCTGTCGCGCTGCTCGCCAGCGCCCGGAAGGCCGAGCGCGAACTTCGCACCCTGGAAGGCGTGGGCAACATCAGTTCGAGTGCCTCACTGGTGCGCCCCGAGATCATCGTGCGCCCCGACAGCGCGCGCGCCGCGGACCTGGGCGTGACCGCGGCATCGATCGGCGAGACGGTGCGGGTTGCAACCGCGGGCGACTACGACACCAGCCTGCCCAAGCTCAACCTGTCGGAGCGGCAGGTGCCAATCCGGGTCAAGTTGCCCGATGCGGTGCGTGCGGACCTTGCGGCGATCGAACGCCTCACGGTTCCCGGCAAGAACGGCCCCGTCATGCTGGGGACGGTTGCCACGCTGAGCATGGAAAGCGGTCCTGCACAGATCGACCGCCTCAACCGAAGCCGCAACGTGACGCTGGATGTAGAGCTGGGCCAGCGGCAGCTCGGCGACCTGAACGAGGAAGCGCGCGCCTTGCCCAGCCTCAGGAACCTTCCGCCTGGCGTCAGCATCGCTGAACTGGGAGACGCGCAGGAGATGCAGGCCCTGTTCGCCAGCTTTGGCATCGCGATGCTTATCGGTGTGCTCTGCATCTACGGCGTGCTGGTGCTGCTGTTTCACGATTTCATGCAGCCGCTGACCATTCTGGCGGCCTTGCCACTGAGCGCCGGTGGCGCCTTTGTCGCCTTGCTCATCACCGGACGTGCGCTGTCAATGCCGTCGATGATCGGCCTGATCATGCTCATGGGCATCGTCACCAAGAACTCCATCCTGCTGGTGGACTACGCCATCCTCGCCCGTGAAGGCCACCTTGGACCGGACGGCCAACCGACGGTTGCGCCGCTGGCACGCTTCGAAGCCCTGGTGGACGCCTGCCACAAACGCAGCCGCCCGATCGTGATGACGTCCATCGCCATGGGGGCTGGCATGCTCCCGCTGGCATTCGGGCTCGGTGCCGACCCGAGCTTCCGCTCACCGATGGCCATCACGGTGATTGGTGGCCTGGTGACCTCCACACTGCTG
>WBZM01000435.1_pt2 | contig 40913 bp, 43 predicted proteins | sample 5204271 | NCBI WGS metagenome assembly WBZM01 (sample SAMN12344346, study PRJNA552823) | activated sludge metagenome | biome: Activated sludge suspended growth; feature: Nitrification reactor; material: Wastewater; isolation source: activated sludge from nitrification reactor of wastewater... | reverse complement strand
TGAAGTTCAAAATGGCAATGGGTGGGATTACAGTAACATATGTACATACACCACTGCTGGAGAATACGACATCTCGGTTACGGGTGATTTCCCACGGTTCCATAATGATACTGAGAATGGCTGTGTAGGCGCTCATCAGTGGACTGATACCTTAAAGATTATTGATGTTAAGCAATGGGGTGATATTGAATGGCAAAGTATGAAAGGTATGTTCTTCTGCTCTTCAAATATGATGATGTCGGCAACGGATATCCCAGATTTGAGCCAGGTGTCCGATATGTCTATGGTATTTATGAATGCTACTTCATTCAACCAGCCTATTAATAATTGGGACACAAGTAATGTTACTCAGATGATAGCTTCATTTGCTGGAGCTACAGCATTTAATCAGCCGCTTAACAACTGGGACGTATCCAATGTAGTGATGATGTACTCTATGTTTACGGCAGCTACAGCATTCAACCAGCCGCTTAACAACTGGAATACTAGTAATGCCTTAGTGCTGAATGGCATGTTCTTGGGTGCATCATCTTTCGATCAGTCGTTAGCAAGCTGGGACGTATCAAGCGCTACGGATATGTCGCTAATGTTTTTGGATGATAATAGTTCGGCCGTTACTCCTGAAATGCTAGATGGATTTGAGGATTTTTATGGTTTTAGACCTTCTAACTCTGGTCTCTCAACCCCCAACTACGACGCCACGCTCATAGCTTGGTCAGCTCAGAACCTAGAAAGTAATGTTACTTTTGACGCCGGTAGTAGCAAATATTGTCTAAGCGAGACCCAACGCCAAAGTATGATAGACAACCACAGCTGGACTATCAACGATATGGGTAAAGATTGTGCCACCATTCCATCTGCCCCTCGCAATCTCCACACTATCAACATTACCCATAATTCTATTACTGTCGCCTGGTCTCCACCGGCAAACGATGGCGGCAGCCCAGTGACCCACTACCAAGTACAGTACAAACGCGCTGACAGCAATGCCTGGATATCAGCTCCAGTACAAGTTAGTTCCTACACTAACCACCAGTTTATTAACCTAACAGCAGACACTAGTTACCACATTCGCGTTCTAGCTATCAATGCCATAGGTCAAAGTCCGCCGTCCAATACTATCAATCCTCGCACTTTAGCTCCTACTACTCCTACTCCTACTCCTACTCCTACTACTCCATCTGGACCAACCAGCTCCACGCCAACCACCGACACTACCACCAACCAACCAGCTCCTGGTAGTCCAATTAGCCCTAAGCCTGATCAATCGACACCAACCCTACCTTCTACGCCATCAGCAATCGACCAGGCCAAGCAGCCCAAACAGGCTCCCAAAACTACCTATATACCCTTTGCCTTCATCTCTATCCTACTACTCATTGCTTTGGCTTATGCCTTGTCAGCTTGGCAAGACTACCGTCGACTACTAGCCACTAAGGAATTGTTAGCTCATTACGAACTACTAGGCACTAACATCACTGCTTTCCTTGGTATTACTGCTCACTACCTCAATACACCAGTCGCTATTCTCAAAAACTCTTTGGAGATAATGACCAAACAAAGCCTTATCCCACATGAAGTACTAGCCAAGCTACAGACCCAAACCAATGAACTGGGCGGTTTTGTGGCTGGTGTACAACACAACAACACATCACTATCGCCATCTAGCGCGAATAACCAATCTACCACCGTAGCAACTGTCATAGCTGGTAACGGTTCGGCAAGTCGACCCTCGACTAGTCCAGCAGATGTTCTGCGCTCGAAGCCAGTCTGGATACCACTATTGGCCATCGCTATCTCCGTGGCCGCTATCGACATCATATTCATATTACAAGATGCCTATACTGTAGAAAGCTTACGTGTCCTGAACCATATTGTTGCTTACAGCTTAGGCCTGGTATTGCTTGTATGTGCGTTCTACCTTCACCGCAAACAGCAGATCCTCAAACAAGAACAGGCAACCTTGGTTGCTAACAAAAAGGCTCTGCTAGACACTAAGCAATCGGTCCTTGGAAGTACAGCTGCTATGCTCAATGACCACTACACAACGCTTAATAACACAAGTACTGGCCTGCGATCACAACACCCTAACGCAGCTAAGACTTTTCTAAATGGCCTAGACCAGCTAGGTAGCATCGCTCAATCCCTAGCCTTTGCTGTCAAGCATACGCTCATTAGCAATCCCAATGCCAGTACTATTCTCAGTAGCCCAATCAATACGGTGGCGGCACGCTATCTATCAGTTGCACAGGCACGCAATATTATTATTACCACTGACGTACCGACCAGCCTGACTGTCGGTGCTTACGATGAGCACATTGCCTTCATTACTGAACAGTTGTTAGACAATGCCGTGAAGTTTAGCCCTGACAACAGCCCAATCACCATCCAAGCCACTCGTGCTGGTAAATTCATCAAGCTATCGGTCGCCGATCAGGGCCCAGGCTTATCTGAGACGGCTCAGGCCAAGCTATTCGAACCCTTTAGTCGTGGTACCGACAACCTTACTTTCAATAATGAAGGTATCGGTATCGGGCTGTACAACACCAAACTACTGGTCGACAGTCTAGGTGGTAGTATCAAGCTGTATAGCAACAAACCACATGGTCTGGTTGCAGAAGTCAAGCTACCGGCACGGGCTATCCAACAACCAAACACAAGTACTATGTATCAACCGGCAATAAGTTAGTATAATAATCACCCAGGAAGGACCACATGGAAAACAATCAACCTAGCAAACAACCAGTCAATACAGGTCGTGGTAACGCATTGCAGCGCATCAAGCAACTCCCCAGAAAACCACTGATAATTCTTGGTCTTGTCATCTTAATCGTTGGTGCAGTGGCTGGCGCTTACCAAATCGGCTTCAATCGAGGTCATGACGCCGGAAAGGCTCAGGCCAAGAAAGAACAAGTTACAAATCCATTCAGCTTACCGTTTGGTCAATCCCCATTCAGTACATTATTATCGGGCAAGATATCTAAAATAGACGATGACTCCATAACGATCGATAGCAACAAAGGCCAAAAGGAAACTATTCAACTGACTGACAAAACAAAAATAACCAAAAAAAATACCACCCTCAAAAAATCTGACCTAAAGGTCGGCCAAAAGGTGACAATCTTCCCAAACAGTCAAGACAAACAAACCGCTCTTAGGATTGTAGTACGCGATTATTGACACAACTAATGTCTTGTCGTTTTGATAATAATGTAGCAATCATGTATTTGTGAACTAGGCTATAATAATAAAGATGATTGTTATTATAGTAGTTTTAGGGGTTTTGAACTTGATCGGGCTTGGGTATTTAATTATACGCAAGAACAATACAAGTTTAGATGGCCCTTTGCGTGAAGAGTTTGCGCGTAACCGCAAAGAATTCTCTGAGGCGAACAAAGACTTGCGAGTTGAGTTATCTGGTAGGGTTGAGCAACTACGTGATAAAAACGATGAAAAGCTGGAGCAAATACGCAAAACTGTTGAAGCAAGGCTAGAATCATTGCAAAAAGACAACGCTGACAAGCTTGAAAAGATGCGACATACCGTTGATGAAAAATTGCAAAGTACTTTGGAGAAGCGGTTAAGTGAGAGCTTCAAGCATGTTAGCGAGCGACTAGAGCAAGTACACAAGGGGCTGGGGGAAATGCAGGGCTTGGCTAGTGATGTGAGTGATTTCAAGCGTGTACTTACCAACGTCAAAACGCGTGGAACTTGGGGTGAGGTTCAGCTAGAGAATCTGCTGGAACAGATTTTTGTGCGTGACCATTACGATAAACAAGTCATGCTGAAACCTGGTAGCAAAGATCAGGTTGATTTTTGTATCAAACTTCCTGACAAAAGTTCCAAGTCTGGCTTTATCTACCTACCGATTGACGCTAAGTTTCCTCTTGAAGATTACCAGAGACTATCCGCAGCTCAGGAAAAGGGTGATGTTGAGGCTGTTGGTGTCGCCACCAAAGCACTTATCGCTCGAGTGAAAATCGAAGCAAAGTCGATCAAAGAAAAGTATATTCAACCACCCAAAACTACTGATTTTGCGGTTTTGTATGTACCGATTGAGGGTATGTATGCGGAGATTGTGCGACAGCCAGGGCTGTTCGAGGAGTTACAGAGGACTTATCGGGTAATTGTGTCTGGGCCAACTACGATAGCAGCAACTTTGAGTAGTTTCCAGCTTGGTTTTAGAACCCTTGCTATTGCCGAGCAGACCAGTCAGGTTTGGGAACTGCTAACTGGTATAAAGGGCGAATTTGGTAAGTTCGGAGATTTGCTAGACAAGACCAGAGAGAAGCTTGTTCAGGCGACCAAAACAATCGATACAGCCAGTTCCAAGAGTCGTACTATTGAACGCAAATTAGGTAAGGTGCAAACCTTGGCAGAAAAGACATCGGATTCGGGCGATCAATCAATATTAATCGAAGGGATATCAGACTAATGGCAAAAAAAGTAGCTTCTACGAAGCAAGCAAAACTAAGCAAATACTTTCCGTGGCTTTTGGTTGGTGGCGGCTCGTTAGGTCTGGTGGCGGCTTTTGTACTAACCCTGGAGAAGATTGCCCTCCTGAAGAACCCTGAGCATGTTTTGTCGTGTGATATTAACCCAATTGTTGCCTGTGGATCAGTGATCAATACCTGGCAAGCGAGTGCCTTTGGTTTTCCGAACCCCCTGATTGGTATATTTGGCTTTGGCGCGGTTATTGTTGTTGGTGTGAGTCTGCTGGCTGGTATGGATATCAAAAAGGTGTGGTATTGGCGAACGTTCTGGGCTGGTACGGTGTTTGGCGCGGGCTTTATTCATTGGCTAGCATTCCAAAGTATCTATAGGATTGGTGCCTTGTGTCCTTACTGCATGGTGGTTTGGTCTGTAACAGTCCCTATTTTTTGGTACACCACCCTTTGGTTGTTGCGTGCAGGGTATCTCAAGCTCCCGTCTGGATATGGAAAAATCCAGGACTTTATGCAGAGAAATCATTTCGGTTTACTGCTTGCCTGGTATTTGATAGTTTTCTTTGCGATTATGAATCGTTTCTGGTATTTTTTCGGCTTTTAGTAGTTTGTTTTGATGTATTTTCGAGTAAGTCAATAACAAGGGCGGCCGTCCAAGAGAAGTTTGGCGCACCGTATGGCTTTCCGTCCAATGGACTAAAATATTCATAAAATCCTGCTTGTTTGACCATATCAATCGTAGATTCACGAAGTGCTTCAGCATGGTCATCGAACCCATAACGTCGCAAACCGTCGATAATTAGCCAGTTGGTATTGACCCAAGTTGGCCCTTGCCAGTAACGGCGGTAATCAAAATACTGGTCGTTTACCGGAACGCTAGGAATAGGAAAGTGAGTACCAAACATTTGCCCATTCTCAATTGATTGGACGAGTTGTTGGGCTCGTTCTTTAGTGATGGTGCCAGCGTAGAGCGGCATCAATGTGCCTATACTCGGTTGCTTGAGAAGACGATGTGACACAAACTCACGAGAGAAATACTGCGATGCATATGGATCCCAGAGTTGGTCTAGGGCTTTTTCGGTTTTTTGTATGCTTGCTGTCAGTTTTTTGGGAAGTTCTGCATTAATGAGTTCGGCAATGTTAGTTAGGTGTTGGTTGGCGCGTATTAAGATGGAGTTAAAAGTAATGTCTTCGATTGTAAATTGGGTTCTGGTGAGTATTCGTTTGATGTCATAGTTTTTTCGCCGGAGTCGACGCTGTGCGCTATAGAGCGCTAGTGCATCTGGTGTGGTCATTCTGTCCTTTGGTGAAACTGACTTTGTGTCGTTTCTCAGAAAATTGAAGGCGGTTGTCAGCCTGAGGGTATCCACTACTTTAATCCAAAGGGGCATTTGGTGATCTTGGAGTTCGTGCATCCATGGCGGCGTGTTGTCTAGCCCGGTTTCCCAGGGATGTACGAGCAGAACCAGTCCTTCATTGTGAGGGTCACGTTCGTTATATAACCACTCATGATAGGCCAATAGTGCAGGAAAGGTTGATTTATACCAGCTGCGGCGTTCGGGTTTCGATAACTCCTCTCCAAGCCTAACGATTGCCTCGGCTAACATAGGTGGCTGAGTTATTCCACTAGTAAACACATCATCCGGGGCATTGGGGTTGACCCAACTTCGCCAAATATTGACACTATTGCTAGTTTTGCTGCCGGCTAAAATCATATTTGGCATCATGCCATTTGCCCATTGGCCCCGAAGAAGGCTGAAGATTTCGGTTTTGGCACGGTCGATGTCGTAATGACGAAGACCGATAGCAATAAAGCAACTGTCCCAGAGCCATTGATGTGGATACATAGAGCTGTTAACTGGGGCGGTATAGGCGCCTTTGTCATTCATCGACAGTACTGTTTTAGCCGCTTCGATGAAGTCTTGGTTTTCTGATGTCATACTCATCACTGATAAGTATATATCGTTAACGCTTAGTTGATAACATATTGCCAGCCCGGCTGCCATTTGCCCTGGGGACGCCAGTTTTCGATGATGACTTGCTCCCATGTTTTGTTGAGAGCGACGACTTCAATGGCAAGTTGAGTTGCCTCATGTCCTATTACTGCAATGTGTTGCTCGCCAAACTCGTTTTGTGCGTCCTGTAGAAACTCGCGGATGCGTTGCTCTACGTCTGTATAGCTTTCGCCATTTGGGTAAGGGTTGTGTATGAAATTGGACATCTCTTGTTTGAATTCTTTGTCTTGGCCATCGAAATCTCCGTAGTTAGCCTCTCGTAGGCGCCAGTCTTGACGCAAGTTATGTGTTTTGCCAAACCCTAGTTTGGCTGAGTCAATGGCGCGTTTTAGGTCGGATGAATACACGACAACAAACGAGTTGTCTTTGATAAAATTTGGTAGTTCTGTAGCTTGCTGAATTCCTTTTGTAGATAGCTCTCCCTGTAGCCAGCCAGTTGCCTTGTGTTTTTCATTGTCTGTTGTGGTGCTGTGAGCAAAGAATGTGAGCAACATTTGCTTACCTGAAGTTCGTGAAGTTGACTGGAAACTCAAAATCTGTAGATCGAACTAGTTGCATTGCAGATTGCAGTTCGTCCTTACTGCTGCTCGTAACACGAACCGCGTCGCCCTGGATTTGAGTTTTGACTTTAGGAAGTTCATCCCGGATGAGTTTGGTGATTTTCTTGGCTTTGTCTTGATCTAAGCCCTGGATAAATAACACTTCCTTGGTAGTTTTGAGATTGGCGGCTACAGCTTCCTTGGTGATATCCAGAACCTTTTGAGATTGTTCTCTAGATGCAAGCTTTTTACGGAATATGTCTAGGATTGCATCAATTTGCCACTCGCCGTTGCCGATAACTTTGATACCTGATTTGTCCGAATTTAGCCATTCTAGCGCAGCAGGCGTACCTTTGAAATCGTAGCGTGATTGTATTTCGCGTTGAGCTTGGTCAAAGACGTTATTCATCTCTGCTTTATCGTATTCGGACACTATGTCGAAGGAAAAATTTGCCATATCCATTCTCCTTGTTACGGACTAATAGTTATATCTTATATGACAATGTACCCATGACACAATTTGTTGATGTGCAAGAAGTTGTATCTTTAGGGCGTGATATTCTATATACATGACGAAACGTGGAGAGGTAAAGACGACAAAAGTCAGGAAAAAGAAAACATTGTTACCGTCAAGGACACCAAAGATGAGGTTCCATGTAATTTCCTTGCCACATACACAGACAACTTTGGAGTATGAGGCTTGTGCCTATACATCAAAGGCACGTAAGTTCTGTAACATGATGAAATCTTTAGGGCATGAGGTGTTCTTATACGCGTCTGAGGATAATGAGGCTCATGTTGATGAATTAATTACTGTCGCCCCAAAGGCAGATCAGCAGAAATGGTTCGGTAACAATAACTTCAGGCAAAACTTTTTTAATATTACCTGGAGTCCGGATGATGAGCACTGGCAAGAGACGAATAAACGTGCTATCAAAGAGATAAATAAGCGGATACGCAAAAAGGACTTTATTTGTGTAATTGCCGGTTTGTGCCAGAAGCAGATAGCTGATGCATTTCCAGAGCATATGACGGTAGAGTACGGCATAGGCTATGAGGGGGTGTTTTCTAGGTATAAAGTTTTTGAGTCCTACTCCCATATGCACTATGTTCAAGGTAGGCTTGGTGATGACAATGGACATTTTTATGATGTGGTTATACCAAATTATTTCGAGCCAGAAAATTTTCCATTTGAGGCAGAAAAAGAAGATTATTTTCTGTTTCTGGGTAGGTTTATTGAGCGTAAAGGGCCAGAGATAGCAGCTGAGGTTACTCGCAGACTAGGCAAGAGATTGGTAATGGCCGGTCAGGGTGTGCGTGAAATCAAGGGCAATACTATTGTTGGGGATACATTTTCTATTTCCGGTGATCATATCTTGCATGTTGGTCACGCAGACGTTCGTCAAAGGGCTGCATTGCTGAGAAATGCCAAAGCTACCTTTATGGCAACAACGTACCTAGAACCATTTGGCGGGGTGTCTATCGAAAGTTTGCTGTGCGGAACTCCGGTAATAGCAACAGATTTCGGAGCATTTGCAGAGAATATTCGGCATGGAGTCCACGGTTATAGATTTAGAACAATTGGTGAGGCGACATGGGCGGCGGACAATGTCGAAAAACTAGACAATAAAAAAATCCACCAGTACGCTGTGGATAATTTCGGAGTTGATCGGGTGAGGTACTTGTATCAGGCATATTTTGAGCAGTTGTTGACGCTGTGGGGTGACGGCTTTTATTCGAAGTGGAATACGGGTGTGGGTGTTTATGATAGGTATCGCTAAATTTCGAAAATGACGCTGGTAATGTCTATGCTCATTGTGTAAAATAGTAAGCATAAGTTAAGGGTGTAAATGAACAAGAAATACAATGGCTAGGCTACCGATACCCAGTGGAGATGAAGGAGTATGGGGAACTCTACTTAATGAGTATTTGAGTGTATCGCATAATGACGACGGTTCTTTGCGTGAAGATGCGATTCCGCCTTCGGCGATTGACGGTGCTACTGGCGCGAGCGGGCCCCAGGGTGCAACCGGCGTTATTGGCTATACTGGCCCGCAAGGTATTCAGGGTTTGCAGGGCTTCACTGGAGCTACCGGGGTACAAGGCGTTCAGGGCCTTCAGGGCTTGCAAGGAGTACAGGGTGCTACTGGCCCGCAAGGTATTCAGGGTTTGCAGGGAACCCAAGGCGCCACTGGTGTTCAAGGAAATCAAGGCTCCACCGGTCCCCAGGGTCCGCAGGGTGCAACCGGTAGCCTAGGTCCTCAAGGCGCCACTGGTGTTCAAGGAAATCAAGGCTCCACTGGTCCCCAGGGTCCGCAGGGTGCAACCGGTAGCCTAGGTCCTCAAGGCGCCACTGGTGTTCAAGGAAATCAAGGCTCCACTGGTCCCCAGGGTCCGCAGGGTGCAACCGGTTCTCAGGGCGCAACCGGTACGCAGGGTAACCCAGGGACAAGCGTTAATATTCTGGGCAGTCTCAGCAATCCCTCACAGCTTCCACCATCTGGTAATCCAGGCGACGCATACCTAATTAATGGTGATCTCTGGGTATGGTCAGGATCTTCATGGGATAATGTTGGCAACATTCAAGGCCCGCAAGGCGCAACTGGTGTAACCGGTGCCACGGGCGTACAAGGTCTACAAGGCGCAACCGGTGTAACCGGCGCCACTGGTTCGCAAGGTATACAGGGAATTCAGGGCCCACAAGGCGCCACCGGTGTAACCGGCGCCACTGGTTCACAGGGCATACAGGGAATTCAGGGTCTTCAGGGCCCACAAGGCGCAACTGGTGTAACCGGCTTTACAGGCGTAACTGGTGCCACCGGTTCACAAGGTGTAGCAGGCCCACAAGGGGCCACTGGTGCACAGGGAATTCAGGGTCTTCAAGGCCTGCAGGGTGTCCAAGGAGCCACTGGAGCACAAGGTGTACAAGGTCTTCAAGGTCCTCAAGGCCCACAAGGGGCCACGGGCGTAACAGGAGCTACTGGCCCGCAGGGTTCTGCGGGAACTAGTATAAATATCCTGGGTAGCTTGGCGGGAGTCGGCGACTTGCCACCATCTGGTAATCCAGGCGACGCATACCTAATTAATGGTGATCTCTGGGTATGGTCAGGATCTTCATGGGATAATGTTGGCAACATTCAAGGCCCGCAAGGTATCCAAGGCTTTACCGGAGCAATGGGCCCCCAGGGTGCTACTGGCGTAACTGGAGCTACTGGGGCGACAGGGGCAGTAGGCTCCACGGGCATTAGCTTCATGTGGCGTGATGCCTACAGTATAAGTTATAACGGTGGTTTGGGATATGCGCCAAATGATGTAGTGAGCTTTCAGGGTTCTATGTATGTTTGTATCGTAAATGGTACTACAGAAAGCCCGGATACCGCACCCGCAAAATGGGACTTGATGGTCTCTCAGGGTGCCACAGGCACACAGGGGGCCACGGGCGTAACCGGTGCCACAGGCACAGTAGGCCCTCAAGGAGCCACGGGCGTGCAGGGTGCATCTGGCCCGCAAGGTATCCAAGGTATTCAAGGAGTGCAGGGTGACCAAGGTGCCACAGGTACACAAGGCGCCACCGGTGTAACTGGGGCCACGGGCGTAACCGGTGCCACAGGCACAGTAGGCCCTCAAGGAGCCACGGGTGTAACCGGTGCTACAGGAGCTATTGGTCCTCAGGGTGCAACTGGGTCAGTAGGCGCAACAGGTACGCAAGGCGCATCAGGCCCGCAGGGTGAAGGTATCATAGTGGTCAACTCTCTTTGGGTGCCAGGAGATGGATTACCGGCTGGCACACCTGCAGGTACAATTATATTGAGAAGGAAATCATAGCATGGGTCTAAAACTGGGCGTTGATGGCAAGACAAGGGCTCTTGAAGTAAATGCTGGAAAATCAATAACCAATATTACTACTATTTATGTTGGACTATTGCAAGCTGCACCGGCCAATATGGATGGTATGAGCTTGGCTACATTGATATCATCTGGTCAAGGAAATGAATTTTCTGTCGATCCGTCTTTCTATACAGGTCGGCAAGCTATTACTATCGGCTCTACGACGGCAGATGCAGATGGCGCTTATGCAAATAATAGCGGTTCAGTTATAGAGTGGACTAACACAACCGGCTATGATGTAGAGGTTGCTGGATTTTTTATAACGACTGTTTCGACCGGGTCGTCCGGATTAGTTCTATGGGTTGGTACACCTGATGCAGGCACATCCACAATACCAAATACTCAGAAAGCATCTATCTCTGTCGGTGATTTGTTATTGAAGGTAGACTAAAGTATGCCAAGTGCTACATTTTCAATTACACAATCTAATCGTGACGGTCATCAAATGTGGGACCAGCGATCCAATGCCAGCGGAACGATATTTACGGGAACAACAGTTTATCCTTTTGTGGGGCCACATTATTCTGGGGCTAATATGTATGCCTCGTTTTTTACTTTTGAGGTAACGAATTTACCACAAGGCAGTACTATAAATAGTTGCAATTTAGAATTACGCACAAACAATGCATATACTGGAGGCTTAACAAATCATATTTATGTAGCTGTTGAGAATAACCTAGACCCAAGTTCTTCTGGTGCGGTAGTGAATGGCACTTTAGGCTCCCAGCCGTGGCAGCGCTTAGGAAGGCAGTCTGCCGCAACTACTTTATTTGGAAACAGATGTGGACCCACGCACAATAAAGCCGGTGAGACTCTGAGTTCATACGGAGCGCATGTGCGCGATACTAGCGCAATAATATACAAGGCGTTTTGTACTACACAAGGTTCGGCTGGTGCATTAGGTCGAGATTTACCTTTGGGTAGCTGGAATCAGACAGAAGATTTTGCGGCAGCCTTACAGCCATTGGTAAACGACCCGGGCTGGAATAGTACGAGCCAATTTGTGATGTTTTATCTTTTTGCTGACATTAGCTCAGGTACGGACTTTAACATCGGCAACCTAGGTAGCTTTACTTGGGACAACGGCACAGTCGGTGCGTCTGGATACGGAAATGGTGGTGGACAATTAGTATTTTATGATCAAAGCTCGGGAACATATGCGCCAAAGCTTAATCTATCTTACACCAGTACTTCATTGAAGGCACAAAATGATTTATCTGATAGTTATGGAATGGTGCGCTTGTCGCCGGCGTACTGTATTGGCCGTTTGATGGGCGAAAGAGCAGAGATAATAAATGGTGGTGCCGTGATTCCTAAAATGGGAGCCGGAGTACACGATTTGCCGTTTACTGGTATGAATGCTTTCAATTCCAACGATCCGCTTTGGAACAATGGCAGTGCACCAGGGGCAAGAGTTAAATGGAGCACTGCGCGCGCAGGACGAGTCGATGGTTCGTCGTTGTTGCTAGAAGACTACGCTATCGGAACCTATAAAACTCCTCAGGTTTGGTGGGATTTAGACGCCTATCAAGATTTATATGCCACCAGGGAGACATATTCACTCAGGTTTTATCAACGTTTTGAGCAACTGGCATGGGTAGCAATCAATAATCACATAGTCTCGTTTTATCAAGGAGTTGACAGAGCCTTTTCTATCGAATCCAGAGAACTGTTTGTAGATTATCCAAATCCTGATATACAAATGCAATTACGGGTTACTTGGCCGGGTGGTCAAACTGCTTGGACGACCTATGAATTCAAGCCGCCGTCCAGCAATGGCTTCTATCGATTTGAGATTCAGGTATCTAGTAGCGTATCGCCAAAGGTGCGGGTCAGAATCTATCTGAATGACGCTACAACACCAATAGAAACTATCTCAGCCAATCCAGTTACGACACTTATGGATAAGGTGATTTTTGGCGATACAAATACCGATGCACCGATATTCAATCAAAAAATTTCTGACGTTGAGATATGGACAGACTATAGATTGAATGGGGTTTACCCTGATGATTTAGCTAATACAACAGGAACTCCTTTTCCTCCTCAGCAATGGTCTTGGTACGAGTATGATGGCTCTAGCAGTGAGGGTCTTGAAGATCTTGGCACTGTGAGCTCGATTGCTCCCAACGGTAGTAGTGTAATTATGACTGGTCCCTCGAGCGTACTCACTTATGAAGATTCAAAGTCTGAGATTTGGGACGGTGGTTCACCCGCATATACCAAATATGCTGACTTATCGTACGGAGCTGGTACTTTTAGGAAATTAGATTTGTATATTCCAACAGGTACGCCTCCTGCAGGAGGTTGGCCGGTGATAGTATATACACATGGTGGCTTTTGGACATCTGGTGATAGATATTCTAGTTTATCTCCCCAGTTTGTCCAGGCATCTTGCTTGTACGGATACGCTGTGGCATCTTGTTCGTACGTACTTAATGATTTTCGTTTTGCAGCTCAGGGGGCATATCCTGCTTGGGATCCCAACAATAAGACCGGTGTTTATCCATCGATGATCTTGAACTATAAAGAAGCGACTCACTGGTTACAAACAACTGCGGCCCCAACATATAACTTAAACCCTAGTAAATTTGTAGCATCAGGTCATTCAGCCGGTGCCTATAACGCGTTAGGCGCTGTTGTTAGCAAGGGATTGACTAACGATGGTGGTGGCAGAGATTTAACTTTGGCGGGCAATACTTCTACCTTTGGTTGTCCAAATGTTGCTGATCCGACATTTTTGGGCGCATATATTTTATCGGCGCCAATAAACCTGAATTATCTCAAATCATGGGACCCCACAGATCCTAATTGGCCATATTTGGGTACGGGCGTAGGGATTATGCAAGCAACATGTAGGATGTTTAGGGGGCAGCATGTTGATTCTGGCAGCGGTGATGTAAATTTTTGCGGTATCAATGATATGATTACGGCCAATGCAGCTAATGTGCCGAGCATCGCTTACGCCTGGGGATCAACAGATTATCTAGTTATAAGCAACAGAATGACGCCTTACTCACAAGAGAAGAACTTAGCGGATACCATGACTTCAGTTGCCGGATCTTTACCTGGAACTACAACATATGAGGGATATGAGGTGAAGGATGCGTTGCATCATACAATTCATGATATAGATTTTGATTTTCAGCATATGAGGCGTTGGCTCAAGAATTTGCCTGGCATGAACTAAGGAGCAAAGGTTTTAGTTTTGGACCAGCAATGTAATACAATATAGAGTGACTATGAGTTACGAAAATTCAAGAGTATCTGATGTTGCCAATATTCTGCACGCACGTGCCAGCAGTCTAGTTAATAAGGCTGAAATACTGAAGGCCGTTGAGCTGAAAGGCTTGCTTGCAGAGCTACCAACATTACCTGTTGAGCAACGAGCCAGCTTCGGCAAAGATATCAATCACCTAAAGCAAGAGCTTCAGAATATAGTGAATGAATCGGCTGATACGCAAGAGCGCTTGGCCACAATTGATGTGACTGCACCGTTTGACGTAAATGTGAATGGTCATAGGCCAGAGCTTTTACCTTCTACAGGTGGCAGCATACATCCTTTGATGACCGAGATGGATACTATACTGGATATTTTTTATCGGATGGGCTTCAATGCTGTTGAATCGCGGCAAATAGATGATGACTATCATATGTTCGAGAGCCTGAATTTCCCTGAGGGCCATCCGGCACGTGATGATTACGATACGTTTATGACCACGGATGGCTTGATTGCGCCTGCTCACACGAGTACTATGCAGAACCGAGTTCTCAAAAAGTACAAAGAGAACTTGGAAAAAAACGAGCCGATTGCAGTCGTAATTCCCGGACGCGTATTTCGTAATGAAGATTTAGATGCGACACATGAGCACACGTTTTATCAACTAGAAGGAGTATACGTTGACAAGGGTGTCAATGCTGGTCATCTTATTGCTACACTAAAGACTTTCTTGGAAGAATACTATCAGCAGCAGTTAAAAGTAAAAACCCAACCGTTCTACTTCCCATTTACCGAACCAAGCTTTGAATTTGCAATTAGTCGGCCAGAATCGTTGCGCAACGGTACGGGTACAGAAGATGATGACTGGCTAGAGCTTCTTGGCTGTGGTATGGTGCACCCAAACGTGCTTCGGATGGCTGGCATTGACCCGGAAATATACACTGGTTTTGCGTGGGGCGTGGGTATAGATAGATTGGTACTGATGAAGTATGGTATCGAAGATATTCGTCATTTCGAATCAGCAAAACTAGACTTTTTGAGGCAGTTCGCATGAGCTATGAAATTCAAAAGATAGATATGGAAAAGAAACATGAAAATTAGCCTGAATTGGATCAAACAGTTTACCGATGTCAACTTGTCAGTTGATGAGCTTGTGAAGAAGATTGGTGCACAACTAGGTGCCGTCGAAGAAGTTATTGACCTAGAGGAAAGATATAGGGGCATTTTTGTTGCTCAAGTTGTTTCCTGCGAAAAGCATCCGAATGCCGACAAGCTCAATGTTTGCAAGATAGATGATGGTGGCCAGGCGAAAGACAATGAGCGTGACGATAATGGACTTGTTCAAGTGGTGTGCGGCGCACCAAATGTTCGCGTAGGTCTAAAGGTCGCTTGGTTACCACCTGGCGTAACCGTACCGAGTACGGCCGATAAGGATCCATTTGTGCTTGGTTCAAGAGAGCTACGAGGGGTTATGAGCAGCGGCATGTTGGCCAGCTCGGCGGAATTAGCTATTGGTGATGATCACGGTGGTATAGCCGAACTGGACACGCCAGCCGAACCCGGGACCTACTTTGCGGAAGCCTATGAGCTAAATGACTATATAATTGATATTGAGAACAAGATGTTTACGCACCGACCAGATTGTTTTGGAATTCTTGGTGTGGCACGCGAAATTGCAGGCATCCAGGGGATCAAATTTACGAGCCCCGATTGGTACAAGTCATCACTTGGTCGTATTAAGCCAGAGTCGAGTAAGATTACAATTGATGTTCGTAATGGTGCAACCGAATTGGTACCAAGATTTATGGCTGTAGCTCTCAGCGACTTGAGGGTTGGACCAAGCCCATTCATAATACAGACCTATTTGGCTAGGGTTGGCCTAAAGCCAATCAATAATATCGTCGACGTAACGAACTACCTGATGTATCTTACTGGTCAACCGACGCACGCATATGATGCTAACAAATTACGAATAATCAGTGGCACTAACGACACAGTCAAGTTGGAGACAAGAATGTCTCGTGCGGGTGATAAAGTTATGCTTCTGAATGGTAAGGAAGTTGAGCTAAAAGATAACTCCACGATTTTGATTACTAGCAATGATATACCGGTTGCTATCGGTGGTGTCATGGGCGGTAAAGATACGCAAGTCGACGAAAATACCAAAGATATCGTGTTGGAATGTGCGAACTTTGATATGTATTCCATACGTCGGACTAGCATGAAATATGGCTTGTTCACTGATGGAGTGACGCGATTTAACAAAGGCCAAAGTGCGTTACAAAATGATGTAGTGACCGAAGAAGCAGTCACAACCCTCATCTATGTAGCCGGTGGTCATGTTGCGAGTGATGTAGTGGATATCAAGAATAAACAGTTTGATATTTCACCAGTAAGGGTGTCGAGTAAATTTGTAAATAAACGATTAGGCCTTGAGCTTTCAGCAGTAGAGATGGCCGAGCTGTTAGCAAATGTTGAGTTCACTGTACAGGTATCTGGTACGGAGCTTTCAATATCACATCCTTATTGGCGAACCGATATCGAAATTGCAGAAGACATTGTTGAAGAAGTTGGACGACTGCATGGGTTTGATCGTCTACCGATTCAGTTGCCAAGGCGAAGCATTAAGCCTGTTGAACGTGATAAATTCTTGGCCCTAAAGACAGATATTCGGCACGCACTCGCGAAAGCTGGGGCAAACGAGGTTTTGACTTACAGTTTTGTGCACAGGAATTTGCTTGATAAAAATGGTCAGAGCAGGAAAGAAGCTTTTGAGCTCGGAAATGCTTTGAGCCCTAGTTTGCAGTATTACCGAACCAGCTTGACTCCTAGTTTGTTAGAGAAAGTTCATGCCAATGTAAAGTTGGGATACGGACAATTTGTGATCTTTGAGATAGGGAAATCACACATCAAAGGACAGCAAGACCAAAGAGAAACAACAGTTCCAATGGAATTTAATGCAGTAAGTTTGGTTTTTGCTGCTGACGAAAAAACCGCCAAAAGTTATAATGGAGCGGCATTTTATCAAGCAAATCTGTATCTAGATACACTTGCCAGGGCGTGCCGGACACAGATAATCAAACGACCTGCCAATGACGAAGTTATTCGGAGTAATCCCGTACTTTCTCATGTAGCGGCACCCTATGATCTATCTAGGAGTGCAATTGTTTGTGATATCAACGGGACTGTGTTTGGTATTGTTGGTGAGTTTAAGCAATCGGTTGCCAAGGCTCTAAAGTTACCGCAATATTCCGCTGGGTTCGAGATTGGCTTACGCGCACTGCAGTCGAAATCGAATGATGCTACCTACAAACCTTCGTCTCGTTTTCCAAGAGCGGAACAGGACTTATCGCTCAGAGTTAGCTCCGATACTAGATATGCAGATGTGAAAGATTTGTTGGACGAAGAACTAGGCAAACTAACTGGGCTCAACATTTATGCAAGCATTGCCCCGGTCGATATTTTCCAGAAAGACAACAATAAGCATATAACATTTAGGCTAACTGCTGCGCATAACGAAAAGACTATGCAGACAGCAGAGGTTAGTGAGCTCCTTGACAAGTTGGCTACTATAGCAAGTCAAAAGCTTGGAAGCGAGAGGCTGTAAGTGAAGAAAATCTTGCTATTTGTAGCAATTCTAGCTTCTGTACTGTTGCTTTCGAGTGGCGCAGTAAAAGCTGATGCATCAAACTTTGTCGTTGTTGATTTTGATGGTCTATACAATATAGAAAATACAACTCATGGCGGCAAAATGGGTGTTACGGAAACAATCAAGGTAAACTTTTCAGATCAGAATCATGGAATTTTGCGTGCAATACCAGTTGATTATCGAGGCAACACTTTGCGGCTCGAAATTCAATCGGTAAAGCTTGACGGTACAGAAAGCCCATATTCAACGTATAAACAGGCTAACAACAAAGTATTGAAGATTGGTGATACTAACAAGACTATAACAGGCGACCATACCTATGAAATTCGTTATACGATGAGTAATATCATTACATCATTCGACAGGTATGACGAATGGTATTGGGATGTTAATGGTGATCAGTGGCAACAGCCATTCTATCAAGTTCGCGGAGAAGTTATTTTACCCGAAGGGTGGTCAAGCGAAGGTATCCCATCATCTTCTTGCTATACAGGTAAGTTGAAAAGTACCCAGTCCGTTTGTGATATCACAAAAACAGATAAGGGATATAAGTTTATGTCTACATCTCCACTGGGACCTAATGAAACTCTGACTGTTGCTATTCCGTTTCAAAAAGGTGTCTTTGTCCCCAGAGATAAAACAGACTGGTACAAAGATAATGCAAAGCAGCTGGTTGGTCTTGGTGTTGGTTTGGCCCTGAGTGCTTTTGCTATATCGCAGTGGTGGCGGTGGGGTAGAGATTACAAAGGCAAGGGTATCGTAGTTCCCGAGTACGAGGTTCCGCTTGGGTTAACTCCAGCCGAGGCTGGAATGCTTTACGATTATCATGTTGACAGCAGAGACCTAACGGCGACTTTGATAGATTTGGCAGTACGGGGATATATAAAGGTTCATGACGAACAGTCCAAGATACTAGGGCTGTTCAAACAACGCAAGTTTAAGCTAGAGCTAATGAAGACTGATTTCAAAGACCTAAAACACCATGAGACGGCCTTGCTTTCTGCTATTTTTGCCAAAGTACAACAAGGTGAGATTCAAGACATAAGCAAGATAAATAAAAGCTCTATGCTTACAACAGTATCAAGTATCAGGACAAAAATGAGAGACTCTCTAGTAAAAGATTATGGTCTGATTGAGGAAGCGCCAAAGAAACAGGTTGCGATACTGGTCGGGTTATTGGTTTTATCATTCGCGGTGGTTTTACCACCTGTAGCTGGGCTTGGCTGGGGCTGGATACTCGGGTTGGTGATTCAGGGTGCGGTAGCCATTTTATGTATGGCAGGGTTGTCTAGAAGGTCACATGCGGGGGTGGAGTCGTTAGGCAGAATCAAAGGACTAAAAATGTATATGGAGACTGCAGAGAAGGACAGACTCGCCATGACTCAGAGTGTCGATCGGCCATTCGCTGAACCTTCGCATACGGTTGAACTGTTTGAGAAACTTTTGCCCTATGCTGTTGCATTAGGGGTGGAGAAGTCATGGTCTAAGCAGTTTGAAAACATATATCGAGAAGAGCCCAGTTGGTATACCGGTAATTACGGAACATTTAATGCAGTTTATTTCGCCAATACATTAGGGAGCAGTGTCAGTGCTCTAAACTCAAACTTCACTACTTCTACATCTTCGTCTGGTTCCGGCAGTGGCGGTGGAGGCTTTGCTGGTGGTGGCGGTGGTGGCGGTGGTGGCGGTGGCTGGTAGGGTGCGGAAAATAGCTATGGATATGTTATGAATGATATAGTTCGAATCCTGAAGTCTGCAAGTAAGTTGAAGGCATACTACATTGCCATTAGCTGTTTTACGGTCGTACTGAGTTTATTGACGCTTTTACAGCCCCTGCTTTCCGGTTGGGCAATTGACGAAATGCGCCATGGCGCAGCGGCAAATGTACGGTATGTTGCGATATTGGCTGGGTTGATATTCTTGCTTGACCTGTCGCAAACATTTTTCAGTAATATTAGTGGATACCTCGGTGATCAAATGTCAGCAAAGTTACTCAAAATACTGAGCGTTAGATATTACGAGCATCTGACCGTTTTACCACAGAGCTATTTCGATACTGAATTGTCTGGCAAGATTATAAACCGCTTGAACCGCTCAATTGCCCAGATTACAAATTTTATGCAAATGATGAGCAATAACTTTCTGCAGTTCATCTTTACTACAATATTTTCTCTGATAGTGGTCGCATATTATAGTTGGCAGGTTGCACTGATGCTATTTGCCTTGTATCCCATATATGTGTTTCTTACTTTTCGTAGCAGTAGTACTTGGCAGGATTATCAAACGAAAAAGAACAAACATGCCGACATTGCAACAGGACGCTTTGCCGAAGCGGTTAGCCAGATAAAGGTTGTCAAAAGCTTTGTATCTGAAAAGGCGGAACTGCGGTTTTTTCAGCGCCATTACCAAAAGGGTGTAGATATTAATCGACCACAATCAAAGTACTGGCATACCAAGGATGTCCAAAGACGATTAGTCTTGAATATTATTTTCCTTGGTGTATATATGTATATTTTTGTACGTGGTGCACAAGGTGTGTTTACGCCGGGGCAAGCCGTTGCGTTGATTTTGTACGCTATGCAGATACGTATTCCAATCTTTACAATAAGTTTTTTGGTTGAGAGTACTCAACGGGCTGTAGCGGACAGCAAGGATTATTTTGAGATCATGGGTGTTGAGCCAGACATAGCTGATGCGCCGGGTGCAAAAGACCTAAAGGTGGAAAAAGGAATCATTGAGTTTGACAAGGTGTCATTTGCCTACGACGACAAGCAAGATGTTCTTCGGGGCATATCGCTGACTATTCCATCTGCCAGCAAAATCGCTCTTGTTGGCGAAAGTGGTCAGGGTAAAACGACAATGACAAACTTGTTATTGCGTCTATATGAACCGACGTCTGGGTCTATCAGAATCGATGGTCAAGATATAAACATTGTTACTCAACGGTCTCTTCGCGAGCATATTGGTGTGGTGTTCCAGGAACCGGCACTATTTAGCGGTACAATCAAGGAAAACATTGCATATGCTAGTCCCAAGGCTTCGTTGGAGCAAATTGAAAAAGCCGCACGAGCTGCAAATGCACACGAGTTTATTAGTAAGCTAGAAAAGGGCTACGATACCGAGATAGGCGAACGTGGGCTGAAACTATCGGGTGGTCAGAAACAACGTATTGCTATTGCTCGAGCATTGCTGAAGGATGCCCCAATACTCGTGCTGGACGAAGCTACGAGTAGCCTAGACAGCAAGTCTGAAGGTATGGTCCAGGAAGCTTTAAATCGTTTGATGCATGGACGTACAACTATTATTATTGCTCATAGACTGAGTACTATTCAGCACGTTGATCAGATCGTGACACTCAAGGACGGTAAGATTGATGAAATAGGCTCGCCATCAGAGCTAGCAAAATCCGGCGGTATTTATGAGCAGCTACTCAAGCTACAAACTGGCAGAAAAACCGAAGCCACCAAGAAACGGTTGCGACAGTATGATATAGCTAGCTGATGCTTTAATTTTGTGAAATCAAGTCGTATAATTCACTACATGAACAGGACTTCAGCGCGAACGATTGTCATACGAGATAACAAATTGTTGGTTATGCGTCGTAACAAGTTTGGAACCGAATATGTCACATTGCCAGGTGGTAAGGTAGAGATTGGCGAAACTCCAGAAAAGACCGCTGTCCGCGAGGCGTATGAAGAGACAATGATTGAAGTTGCAAATCCTCGGCTTGTTTTTATTGATCATGCAGATTTCTACGGAGATCAAATGGTATTTTTATGTGATTATGTCAGTGGTGAGCCCAAAATTGCGCCTGGTACTCACGAGGAAGCAATCAACAAACTAGGCAAGAACCTCTATAAACCGGATTGGCTTGAGCTTAGCGAATTGCCCAATGTACCTTTCTTGTCTGCGGAACTGCAGCAGGCTATTATTCGAGCCACAACTACAGGTTGGTCAGATCACATTGAAGAATTTACTAGCAAACGCAACGTATAGTGTTTATAATAGAACTCCGAAAAGAAGGAGGGTAGATGTCTAAGCCGCATCATAGAGCTTTTGCGTTAATTTTGGCAGTATTGTTTCTAGCAACATCGGTAGGAGCCGGCATTGCAGTAATATGGCAAATCGGCCAAGACAACAAAGAAAACGTAGCGAAAACTGAAACCGAAAAAACAGTAAATTCGTCAGACTCTACAAAAGTAAAGGAAGGAAATAAATTGCAAGGTACCAAATTAGCTGGCTTTGAGCCAATCGAGAAAGTAGACAAGTTACAGATTATTGATGTTACCAAGGGAGACGGCGAAGAAGTCAAGAAAGGAGCTACTGTCACTGCGCACTATACCGGTGCTTTGGCTAAAAACGGGACAATTTTCCAAAGCTCACACGATACTGGTGACCCAATAGAATTTAGGCTTGATGGAGTTATCAAGGGGTGGACTGAGGGTGTGCCAGGTATGAAAGTTGGCGGAAAGCGCCGTTTGATTATCCCCGCAGATCAGGCATATGGGGCAAATTCTCCGTCAGCAGATATCCCGGCTAACGCTGACCTCGTCTTTGATATCGAGCTGACGGCTGTCCAGAACCCGTAATCCCCATATATGTATAAAAACACAACATGTAGTGTTGTTGACGTTAACTTAAGCGCTATATATAATGTTATGAGCACAATAAAAACTTAGGAAAGGTATTATCTATGGTCAAAAATATTACAATCTTTACTACCAATACTTGCGCGTATTGTGTTATGGTCAAAAAATGGCTTGGGGCAAAAGGTTATCGCTACGAAGAAGTGAACTTAGACGTCAACCCTGAGCGCCAACAAGAAGCTTTTGAGATGAGTGGTCAGATGGCCGTACCTGTGACTGTTGTAACGAAGCAGGATGACAGCAAAGAGGTAGTCGTGGGATACAATCTCTCAAAACTAGCACCAGCATTGGCATAAGGTAGGAAAATTGTATGACACAGCAAGAAGTTCATGATGTTGTAATGATAGGTGCCGGTCCTGCAGCGTTGACGGCCGCTATTTACACGACAAGAGAAGATATTGACACTGTATTGTTTGAAAAGGGTGTTATTGGCGGTTTGGCAGCTGTGACCGATTGGGTTGATAACTACCCTGGGTTTCCAAAGGGTATTTCTGGTCTAGATCTTGCACAAGGGCTTAACGAGCAGGCTGAGCGATTCGGCGCTGTGATTAGGTTGGGCGAGGTTTTTGGCATCGCTGAAACAAACGGCTTAAAGAAGCTTTCCACAGCCGACGGTGATATCTTTGCTAAATCTGTGTTGATCGCTACGGGCAGTGACTACAAGAAGATTGGTGTGCCTGGTGAGCAAGAATTCTATGGTAAGGGTGTCCACTACTGTGCTACCTGCGACGGTGCGTTTTATCGAGATAAGCGATTAGTGGTTGTCGGCGGCGGTAATAGCGCCGTGCAAGAGGCAATATTTTTGACACGTTTTGCCACTCATATCGATTTGTTGGTGCGAGGAGATAAGATGCGAGCATCAGAGATACTTCAGAAAGAGCTGAAAGAACATACCGACAGGATTACGGTGCATATGAATACCACTACGGATGAAATTGTTGGTAACCAAGAAGGGAAAGTTGTTGCCGTCAAAGGAACAGACAAAACCAACAACAGTGAAGTTGAATTAGCAACCGATGGAGTTTTTGTTTTTGTTGGCCTAAGCCCAAATACCGATTTTTTGCAGGGAACAGACATCAGGCTTGATGAGATTGGGATGATAGTTACGGATGCAAATTTAGAGACATCAATGCCAGGAGTATTTGCAGCAGGTGATGTGCGAAGTGGCGCAACAATGCAGATTGCTAGTGCAACAGGTGAGGGAGCAACGGCCGCCTTGATGATACGAAAGTATCTTGAGAATAAAGATAAGCACGTCGTTACACCACCTGTTCCAGCTGTCGCTGACGTGAGTACATAGTTCGATATACGCGATGTGACTGCACGATTATTAGCATTATGTATTTATGAAATAATAGATAGGTTGTAAGAAATTTACTTTACAAGACATAGTTTTGTAGCAAAACTAATATAGGTATGGAAATAGATTTGGATGACGCATCATCAATAACCATGTATCAGGCTTGTTTGTTGCATTCACGAGCCGATCGGGCATTGCGATTAGTTGTATCCAAAAAACTTGATCAGTTCAATGTGACATTGATGGAATGGCTTTTGATGGGAACTGTAAAGAATGGCCCAAAAGAAGGGATGACAATGTCTGCAGTTGCTGCAACTCTTGACGTAACGTTACCTCAGGTTACTGCACTGATCACAAATTTGACTAAGCATAAGTTGCTAAAGCAAAAAATTAGTCGTCAGGATAGGCGCAGTCGACGATTGGTTAGTACAAATGCCGGCAATAAACTTGTGGAGAATATTGAGCAAGAGGTTGATCAAGCTATGCGTGATTGGGTGAATGATATTCCGTCAGATCAGTTGCAAACGTATATAAAAACAATTGCGGTGTTAGCTGAACGAAAACCAAGCGATGATAACGTGAACAAGATGTAGATTGTTATATGTTTTGCTCAGTGTAGCCCGGGAAGTAATCCATGACAAGGCGATGCCCGGGGATGCCGCCTTGTTGAAGCTCGGTATTGAACGTTTCGACCATTGGCTCTGGCCCAGAGATGTATACCAAAGTATTGTCGAGGACGTTCGGTAGACTCATGATCGTCTTTGAGGTGAGGCGTCCGGTCATGCCTTGCCAGTCACTTGGAGGGCTGCCCAGAATTGGTTCAAACTTAATGTCGGTATTTTGGAATAAGTCCAGAAAGACCATATCTTCCATAACCTTGGCTGCGTAGTACAAGGTAATATCACGATGTTCATTTGTATCTGATAGCCATTTGATCATACTGCGCATTGGAGTTATACCGATCCCTCCAGCAATAAATATAAGTGATGTGTCTTTTTGCTTTGGTAGCACAAAGTCACCCATTGGTTCAGCAAGGGTTATCTGGGCGCCGGACTCTAGATGAAACAAGGCTTGCTTAAAGGCACTTGGTTTAACTGGATCTAATCTGGTAGTAATCGATACGAACTCTTCCGTGGGCGATGATGAGAGAGTGAACCACCTTTTGTTACCTCGTTCGTCGGGGTTGCTCAGTGGAAGCTGAATTTCAGTAAACTGGCCAGCAATATAGTTGAATTCTTTTTCTGTCTTGAAGAAAAAAGTATGGATGTTTGGTGCTTCTTGTTCTTTGCGTATAAAGGTTGCCTTCATCGTTCGCCTTTCCTTTGTTTTAATTTGTTTGACGGAGCAATAAACCATTCAGGATGGTCGGTGCATAGTGCGACGGTTGGATACATTTTGCCAATAAACTTGGCGACTAGTTTGCGGTTGAGTGTGAAGACGTAGATTTTCAGTTTTCGTCTTTTTGCAAAATGGTAGGTGAGTGGGTTGAGTAACCAAAAATTCAGGCCAATACCATCAAGGTCGAGCATACTGGCTAGTTGGATAGACTCAAATGGTTTGGTTAATTCCAGCGCATACAGCTGCATAGCTGGCGCTAGACTTCGAAGCAGGGCTAGCTCGTTGAGTTTGAAAGAGGCAACAGATACATTAGAATGCGGGAAATTCCTCAACTCCTTTAGCAGCAGTCGAGCGCTATCGCCGTCTTTTAGTTCTAGAATTACCGGCATTTTACCTACGATCTGTAATGCCTCGGGTAGGGAGAGTATCGATGAGCCGTCAATTAGTTTGACTTTCTTTAGCTCTTTTAGAGTAAGGCTTCTGACTTTGCGTGGAACGTTGGCAATACGTGCTAGGTCGCTGTCGTGACAGACGGCAAGTTTGTCGTCTTTGGTAAGTCGAAGGTCTAGCTCAATTGCCGAAACATTCAACCGCAAAGCCCGTTCGATACTAGTGGCGGTGTTCTCAAGCTCAAGACCCGAAGCACCACGATGAGCAACAATATTCAGGTGTTTCATAATATTCTTATCTCTATTGTACAATACATAAGACAAACATTCTAAACGAACCAAGGAGAAGTGATGGCTGACTATAATCAAATTTTAGATGCTGGTGATGTAGATGGCGGCATTATTAATACTGTAATCGAGATCCCAAAGTGGTCAACACTTAAGATTGAATGGAATAGAAAACTGGCTATCTTTGAACTTGACCGCGTAGAGCCAAGTATTTTTGCCAAGCCTGTGAACTATGGGTTCATTCCGCAAACTCTGGATGACGATGGGGACGAGCTGGACACTCTGGTGCTGACTAATGACCCAATTCCAACAGGCGTATATTTAAAGGCTCGCGTTATTGCCGTTTTGCAATTCGAAGACGCTGGCGAAACTGACGACAAGATTATTTGCGTACCAGAAGATGACCGCAATACCGATAATGCCATCACTTCAGTAGATGATTTGCACGAACAGTGGCGCAAGAAGATCGAACACCACTTCAACCACTACAAAGACCTCAAAAAGCCAGGGACAACAATTGTAAAGAGCTGGGGCGACGCCGAAGAAGCTAAAAAGATTATCAAAGAATGCCAAACCCGCTGGGAGAACCAATAAAGATATGAGTAGAGTTATTGTAACAGGTGGGAGCGATGGTATCGGGAGGAGTTTGGCTATTGAATTAGCGAAAGTAGGCCATAGACTCGTATTATTTGGTCGGGATGAAGAACGTCTGAGGGATGTGGCTTCTCTATCTGGCAACGCTGAGTATTACGCGTTCGATCTGAACAACATAGCTTCTATGGATGAAGTTATAGGCAAAGTCCTCGAAGCTGGTGATGTAGATATATTGATTAACAATGCTGGTATCTGGCATAAGATGGACGACCTAGAAACTATGCCCGATGACAAAATAGTCGAGGTAATTAATACTAATCTTACGTCTCAAATAATCCTTACCAAGAAGCTATTGCCACATATTCGTAATCGCGACAATAGTTTTATTATTAACATTGTTTCAAAATCTGGTATCACTGCTCAGGCTGGTCAGACAGTTTACTCTGCTAGTAAGTGGGGGTTACGTGGCTTTACTGATGTACTTCGTGTGGACACAAAAGAAGACAAGGTGCATGTTATCGGTGTTTACCAGTCGGGTACTAACACGAAACTATTCGAAAAAGCTGGTGAAGATTTTCCGGTCGAAACGTTCACCAATCCAGATGACCTCGCCAAAGTCGTCATATTTACATTCAATCAACCACCAAATTTGCGAATTAACGAAATAAGAATTGATAGGTGACATGAATATACCAACAAAGAAGCTGACAACTGGATTTGAATTGCCTGTTTATGGACTTGGCTTGTGGCAAATGGGTGGACGCTGGGAAGCAGATGCCTCCAATGATGCTCAAGAAATTGAAGCTATTCGTGCCGCTATCGATGCCGGTATAACCCACATCGATACAGCAGAAAGTTATGGCGATGGCCATGCCGAAGAGCTACTCGGCAAAGCGCTTGAGAGCTATGATCGCACCAAGCTGTTTATTGCTTCAAAAGTTTCAAAGGACAATCAGTCTTATGAAGATCTTCACCGTTCATTCGAAGCAAGCTTGAAGCGCATCGGTACGGACTATCTTGATCTCTATCTACTGCATCGTTTTCCACTTCCAGGAACTGACCTAAAAGGCACTATGCGTGCTATGGATGAGCTGGTAGAACAAGGTAAGGTCAAACATATTGGTGTTTGCAATATGACTCCGAATCGGTTTAATGCAGTCCAGGCACTCACGAAAAACAAATTGGTGTGCAATCAGGTTCACTATAATGTTCAGTATCGTGAGATTGAAAAATCGGGTGTACTTCAGGATGCTCAGGATAACGATGTAATGATCGTTGCTTGGCGACCCCTGCAAAAGGGCATTCTTCCGGAAACCCCACTACTTAACGAACTTGCCAAGAAATACGATAAGACGTCTTCACAGATAGCCATCAATTGGCTTATATCACAGCAGAACGTCGTGACCATCTGTAAAACAAGTGACGTCGGGCATCTTAAGGAGAATCTTGGAGCAGTGGGCTGGACTATGGATGCAGAAGATGTCGAACTTATTCGTCAAGAATTCCCCGATCAGCAATTAGTATCTGATGCTGTGCCATTAAATTATGAAGCCGACATTGAGCCATAGGAGTGATCATGGATATTGAATCAATCATCAGAGCGTATATAGACAAATCATTGCACATGTCTCTAGCAACTGTTGCGGACGGTAAGCCATGGGTATGTGAAGTGCATTTTGTGTATGATGAGAGCTTAAATATTTACTGGCGATCCAAGGCGTCGCGCCGTCACAGTCAGGAAATTGCTATTAATCCGAACGTAGCTGGTAATGTCGTCAAACAGCATGAATTGGATGAATATCCCCATGCAATTTACTTCGAAGGTACCGCCGAAATGATTGAGGACGAATCAAAGTTCCAGGCAATGTACGAGTTATTCAAAAATCGGCTATCTGTTGATGCAAGTATTATTGACGATGCTAAAAAAGAGGACGGACATAAATTCTATAAAATAACCGTCGAAAATTGGTATGCCTTCGGCAAGTTTGGTGGCGATTCAGGACATAAGTACAAGCTCGAATGGAACGGCGGAAGTAAATGATCGGTAAGTTCCTTCATATAGGTTTTGAAGTTTCTGACTTAAAGCAATCTATTGATTTATATAATAAGCTTGGGTTCGTGGTGAAAAAGCAATTTGAAAAACCAGAGCCTCAGGCAAAGGTAGCTCATGTAGTAAATAAAGATGGAGATGCTTTTGAACTTTGGCAGTTTATAGACAAAGACCACCCACAGGTTGAGTTTATTCGTAGGCATATAGCTTTTGAATCCGACAATTTGGGTGAAGACATAGAAAAGCTTGTCCATCAAGGTTGTGAATTGGTAATTCCAATTACGAAGGGGGTTAGTCTCACCTATGCATTCGTCAGAGATCCAAGCGGCAACTATATAGAGGTTGGCCAGAGATGAACGACTACGCAGATTATATAAAGAAGTTTCGCCTGACTGAGCACTTCAAGACTGGCTCGATAAAGAGCCTTACGTTGTTGGTGATGTTTGGCGTGATATCACCGTTCACAAATCTAACACTCGTGACCCATGGCAGTTTAATCGAGATAAGTCTTGGCTTGAAGAGAGGGCTTAAAGCATGGATAGAAATATAGATACTTTGCAGGCAAACCCTAGGAATCTTCACGGTGTTAGTGAGCTCAAAGAAATCCACGTTCGGGATAATGTAACACTGCGACCCATGGAAGTCGAAGATGCATCCAGAATGCTAGAGATACTAGAAGCTGATCCATCAATTCGTGATCGAGTTTCAGTGGCATCACGAATGCATTCACCAGAAAATGTTGCAGCAGAAGTTGAAGCATATCAAGATGATCCCCACACTGTGCGCTACACGCTTCTTATAGGAGATAGGCCGGTTGGCCTTGTCTCATTTTGGCGAGACATAGATAACCCCTTTGATGCACCAGACAGCCCGAATGATTATGGATTTGGTTATTTTCTTGACCCAGCTGAACGGGGTGAAGGTCTTATTCCTGACGCAGTACAACGAGTCATGGAAACAGCCCAGGATGTACTACACGTTGAGAACTTCATCGCCTACTGCGAAGATAACAACCCTGCTAGTGTTTCCGTACTGACAAAGCTCGGTTTTGAACCGACCGATCTGACATATGAAGAACAGAATAATGGTTGGGTTGAACGTAAATTTATAAAGGCAGCTGTATGATATGACGGAGACTGGCAAAAAGATACTCGAAAAGCTACGATACGCCACGATATCTACGGTAGATGCAACTGGTGCATCATGGGCTGCACCGGTCTGGTATGTTTTTGACGAGAAACTTGATATTTATTGGTGGTCTCCGCAAGAATCTCAGCATTCAAAGAATATTGCCGTAAATCCGAATATATACATAACTATTTTTGACTCAACCCTACCAGAAGGCGAGGGAATTGGTCTATATCTGCGAGCTCAGGCCGTTGTACTAGACGAAAAGGAACTTGATTTTGCAATTAAGCTCTACAATAAATCAACCGAGATATTTAAACTTAATCTAGGCAACTGCACCGGTAATGCCCCCACCAGATTGTACAAAGCTGTGATTAAGGAAGGCTGGACGAATGACGGAGTGACAAAGGATGGTTTCTATATAGATAAGAGGGTCTCATTATGAAATACAAAGCTATAATCTTCGATCTTGACGGTACGGCCATACCAAATGTGCCGAATGGTCTACCCTCGCCAGAACTCGTAGAAGTAGTCAAACAAGCACAGGACTCAATCAAACTATGTGCTGCAACTGGTCGGCCGATCACCAATGCTAAATCCATATTGTCTGCACTAAATCTTAAAGATCCTTGTGTTATCTCTGCTGGTACTCAGATAGTGAACCCGTTGACTGATGAGATCTTATGGGAGGCGGTTATTGAGCCTGCCGATGTTACAAAGATTTTAGAAGTGTGCAAGCCATATCACTATGAGATTTTGGTTCGTAACGAGCTTATGGGTGAAGGTGGCTCTGCCTCAGATCGTGATGCAATTGATGGGCATGTAAATGTTATGTACATAATGGGCTGTGCAGAGCCTGACGCCCAAGCAATTTTAAAAGAACTGGAGAAGATTGCAGACATTACTGCTGCTGGTGTTACATCTTGGACACATGAAGGTATAGATATTCATATCACTCATAAAGAAGCTACAAAAGAGCATGCTGTTGGTGAACTCCTGAATATCCTTGGTCTAGATAAAGCTGAAGTCATTGGTGTTGGTGATGCAAATAACGATGTACATTTATTTAAAGCAGTTGGCTATAAAGTGGCGATGGGTAATGGTACAGACAGACTAAAATCTCTGGCTGATGAAGTTATTGATTCGGTTGATAAGAATGGACTGGCAAAGTTTATCGAAGGAATACACCCGGTGCAATGAGCAGGCTATCAATACTTCAGTGGAATGTCTGGTATCTCGAAGATATACATAATATTGCTAAGTTCTTGGACGATAATAAAGCTGATATTATCTGCCTCCAAGAATTAACAATAAATTTTGATAGACAAAATAATATTCATACACCTAACTTTATTGCTGAAAAACTTGGCTATCATGCCTATTTTCAGGAGATAGCATTTGCTGGTAAAGCACTTAAGCTGGCTAACGCAATATTTAGTAAATACCCGATTAGTAACTCAAGAACAGTCTGGATTAACCATGAGCAAGGTTCGGGTGATTATGATGATGAAAACAGAGCATATGTAGAAGTGGTTATAGAGTTAGCGGGTGTTAAACTGACCGTCGGTACGGTACATATGTCATATACTCACGCCTTTGAACCGTCAAAACGAAAGCTGCAAGAAACTGATGCTTTAGTGAAAGTAATCAGTAATAACAAGAATAATTTTATTTTGACTGGCGATTTTAACGCCCAGCCTAACTCCGAAGCAATTCGACGCATTCAAGAGTACGTTGTGAACCTTGGCCCAGATTACGGTCGGAATACCTGGACAACTAAACCATTCTCATACAATGGATTCGAAGCTAACGATCTTGATTACCGCTTAGACTATATTTTTGGAACGCAAGATATTAAGGTTAAGTCTGCAAATATTCTTGTCACAGAAGCGTCAGACCATCTACCAATTCTTGTAGGGGTTGATATATGAAAACTATAGTTCCGTTTTATACTGCGTTTCCGACACCTGGCCATCCTGAAGGAGTTCATTGCGTCGAGACATCACTTAAAATGATTCTCAAGTATTTCGAGCCAGACGTAGATTATTCCATCGAAGAACTTGAAAAGATCACCGGCAAGCAACCCGAGCAAGGTAGCTGGAGTTTCCAATGGTCAATTTGGTTTTCTGATCACGGATACACCGTTAAACACTACACGACGTTTGACTTTAAAGCGTTCATGGATGAAGGCATTGACTATATTCGGCACGAATATGGTAATGAAGTGGCAGATTGGCAGGAGCAAAACTCAGATGTTGAATTTGCACGATCACAAACCAAAGAATATCTAGAGAAAGTTGAAGTTGTAGCTAAAAAACCAACCATTGATGATATACGTCAAGAACACGGGGCACGCTCTTTGGTTAAGCCAATGGTGAACAGCCGGGTACTAAATAACAAAGAGGGTTACGAGGGTCATTCAGTGGTGGTAATAGATGTAGATGATGAGAATATATGGTTCCACGATCCAGGACTGCCTGCGTTTGAGAACCGAAAAGTTAGTTGCCAATTGTTCCAGGAAGCTATGGACAGCTTTGGTGGAGAGATTGATATAATAAGAATACAATGAAGAATCATTTTTGTGTTTACTCGCATGGTTTTGGTGTCCGTAAAGATGACCGTGGGTTATTCTCTGACATAGCCAAGGCTTTTCCTGACTTCGAGCACGTTATGTTTGATTACAACGAGTTTGACGAGAGTTCTAACACACTGATTGCCAGACCGCTTGATCAGCAGGCTAACATTCTCAGCCAACAAATTGAGGCAGTGCGTCAGGAAGATCCGGAAGCTGTTATTGATATCATTGCTCACTCTCAGGGTTGTGTGGTAGCGAGTCTTGCAAAGCCCTCGAAGATTCGTAGAATTATCTTTCTCGCTCCACCAGCACAGTTTTTGGGTTTGGAAAAGCAAGATATTAATTCACTCAGACCAAATACTGTCACAGACGAGGACGGTACTATCCATATGCCTAGACGTGACGGCTCTACAACAATTATCAAAGATGATTATTGGAAAAGCTGTGAGGGTATTAGGCCTATCGAGTTGTATAACACGCTTGGAAATCTAACAGATCTAACTATTATCACTGCAACAAAAGACAAGGTGCTTGCAAATACAGACTTCTCAGGTCTGATGGAATCTATTAGAATCATAGAGCAAGAAGCAAACCACGATTTTACCGGTGAGTACAGAGAATTGCTCCTTGAGCAAATTACAAAGGTGCTACAGAATGATTAAATATGTACTAAATTCTGGTGGCATCAAGAATGCGCCAGAGCTTAAGAAACAATTCCATCGAGAGATTATCAAAGATTTAGGTAGTTCACCAAAGTTTCTGCTCTGTAATTTTGCCCAAGCTCGTGAATATTGGGAGGTTAAGTTCCAAGGCTACTCCAATACCATAAGCGAAGATATGCCAGAGGGTGCTGTACCGACCTTTGAGTTAGCTATACCCGATAAGTTTGTCAATCAATGCAAGCAGGCAGATGTTATTTACTTTCATGGCGGTGATGAGCATTTACTACACTATTGGATGGAGCAGTTTGATGTACCAGCTATATTTGAAGGTAAGGTTGTCGCTACCAACTCCGCAAGCTCGGACATGCTCTCCGTTGCTTTTTGGACTTGTGACTGGCGTGAGGTTCATGAGGGTTTTGGAATTCTGCCTATCAAGTTTATTCCACATTTTAAATCGCACTTTGGTGGATATGATCCTCGTGGATCGATTGATTGGCAAAAAGCCTATGATCAGCTAGCTAACTATGGCGACGCAAGCTTGCCTATACTTGCGCTAAGAGAAGGCGAATTCAGGGTGTTCGAGAGATGAAGATAGATATTAGAAAAGTTGTCTTAAGTAACCTGCCCAATAACGGCAAGTATTATATTATAGCTGTTGATGGGCGGGGCGGAGCAGGCAAGACAACTCTCACAGAGTACATGTCCCGTTTATTACCAGATTTTACGGTTTTAAATGGCGACGAATACTTTGAACATGCTGAAAATACTATTGCTTTCGGTGCATTTAATGAAGAACGCTTTGAAAAAGAAGTTCTAAAACGTCTCAGGAGAGGTGAAGCACATTTTGTTTATCATCCATATGAATGGGATAAAGAGCTACATCTTCAGAACAGGGAGCTAAAGATTACTAGCGGAATAATCATTGAACGAAATTTTAGTTTCGCCTTTAATCTGGATTACGATTTAAAGATATGGGTGCAAACTCCGGAAACAATTGCCCTAGAGCGTGGTCAGGAACGAGATGAGATGCCGCTAGAACAGGGCTATCGATCTTGGAAAGAAATCTGGCAACCGCTGGAGAATGCTCATTTTAATAAGTACCATCCACTTGAGACTGCCGATATTGTTATAGACGGCACAAAGCCATTCAAGAACCAGCTGTGAGCAAGTTATTACGGGAGCCTTGTATCGTGTAAGCTTTCTGTGGTTAGCGGGATAAAGTAATAAAGAGTCTATGTCATGAAATATGAAAGTTTGATAATGTGTAGATGTTGCGAAAGGATAGAAAATGAAAAAGTTGATTACTCTAAAGCCGCAGGATTTTTTGACAGATAGTACGCAAATTGATTTTTCCGGCTTTAGCAAAAGGACAGCAGCACGTGCTGTGCTGCTCAATAAGCAGGGTGAGGTATATCTTTTAAATGTTAGTAAACATGGTTATCACAAACTTCCAGGGGGTGGAGTTGATAAAGATGAAGAAATCGAACAAACTTTGGAACGAGAGCTTCTAGAGGAGGTTGGCTGTAGGGCAGAGGTACTTGTTGAATTAGGCGAAACGGTGGAATATCGGGCATATGATGATGGTGGTCTTGAGCAGGTTTCGTTTGCGTATTTGGCTAGACAGGTGGGTGAACAGGTGCCTTCAGCTCTGGAAGAGGGAGAAATTGAAGAGGGAATGTTTGAAGTAAGGGCCAAGAGCATAGATGATGCGATCGCTATATTGTCGCATGACACCCCTGACAATCTAGAGGGTAGGTATATTCAGAAGCGAGACATGTCTATTCTTGAGGAAGCTAAAAGAGTCTTTGCAAACATCAAGGGTGTTTAGATATGGGCTTTTCTATTGAGCTAGCCGAGAATAGGGATGCTCCAGTCATTCGAGAAGTTTATGATCAGGCAATTCAACACGCAAACTCTGTCGGTATGATAGACTGGCCAAGTCCGTTTCCGGAAAATACTATCAAGAATTTTTGCATTTCAAATGAATTGTTTGTAGTGCGAGCAGATGATGCAGAACAAGGCATAGTAGCGGCTTTTCGGCTCACCGAAGAGCCAAATCCCAGAATATGGGATGATCCAATCAAGGCTTTGTATATTGGAAAAGTGGCTGTTGGTGATCAAGCAAGAGGCATGAATTTGTTTTATGGAGATGTACTTCCCTATGTATACAAAATTGCGACTCAATCATCCATTGAGGAGATACGGTTAGATTGCCTAGCAGACAACCAGCGTTTACGAAATTTCTATACTCGTCACTTTGAGTATATGGGTGACAACAAGTTAATGAGTCAATTTGGCGATGAGCTTGAGGTGTCTAAGTTCTCTGCGCGTATAAATGTGTGAAGTCTCTGCACTAAACTTTACTTGAAACTATAGGCATAAGCGTTTTATACTGTAGCTAAAGTTTGCAATCTGAAACAAGGGGGTACAAGGTGTCAAAGACGAGAGTAGCAATTAATGGTTTTGGGCGCATTGGGCGAAATGCCTTCAAAGTAGCGTATGAGCGAAGCGACATAGAACTCGTGGCGATCAACGATTTAACAGATACGAAAACTCTGGCACATTTACTCAAGCACGATAGTAATTACGGTACCTATGGTCACGATGTTGGCTATGACGAAAAGAACATAAAAGTAGATGGTAAGTCTATACAGGTGCTGGCCGAAATGGATCCGGCGAAGTTGCCTTGGAAGGCTTTGGATATTGATGTAGTTATAGAATCGACCGGTTTTTTTGTTGACCCGGCTAAGGCACAGGCACATGTTGACGCTGGTGCTAAGAAAGTGGTCATTTCTGCCCCCGCCAAAGGCGAAGGGGCGCATACAGTTGTCCTGGGCGTCAACGAAGACGTTCTTGACGAAAGCGGCGCAATATTTAGCAATGCTTCTTGTACCACAAATTGTATTACTCCGGTTGCAGCCGTGATTGAAAACGCCTTTGGCATCGATAAGGCTATGATGACCACAATTCATAGCTACACAGCAAGCCAAAAGCTTCAGGATGCACCAGCTAAGGATTTGCGAGAAGCGAGAAGTGCTGCAGAAAATATCGTACCAACTACGACAGGTGCATCAATTGCAGCGGCTAAAGCTCTACCTCAGCTAGAAGGAATCTTTGGCGGTATGAGCGTGCGTGTTCCAACCCCCGTAGTATCGTTAAGCGATTTCGTGATATTGACTAAGCGTCCCGTGACCGTGGAAGAAGTGAACGATGCATTCCGAAAGGCTATCAAAGAACCATACTATCAAGGAATCTTGGACGCAACGGACGAGGAATTGGTTAGCAGTGATTACATTGGCAATAGTCATTCGGCTATAGTTGACCTCAGTCTTACAGCAGTGATTGGTGAAAATATGCTCAAGGTAGTTGCTTGGTATGACAACGAATGGGGTTATAGCAACCGATTAGTTGAAGTCGTGGCCGATATCGGCAAAGCACTTCACAAATAGCCACTTAACATACATAATTGTCATATATGAAGATAGCACTTACCACAGATCATGCAGGCATGGAAGTGATCAGTAGTCTGCGGGAGTATATCCAGAGTCTTGGGCATGAGTGTGAGTACTATGGCCCAAGCGAGCTAGCTACGGATGATGACTATCCAGACTACATGTTCCCAGCCGCCAGGGCTGTGGCTAATGGCGACTGTCAGATGGGGGTGCTTTTAGGTGGTAGCGGACAGGGTGAAGCTATAGCTGCGAATCGCATTGCTGGAGTACGTTGCGCGGTATACTATGGTTCTGTTAAGCCAGTTGGATCGATTGATGTCAGTGGAAGTACAGCGACAGATGAGTTCGAGATCCTGAGACTTAGTCGACAGCATAATGATGCAAATGTTTTGAGTTTGGGGGCACGATTTTTGTCGTTGGAAGATATGAAGAGTGCAATCAGTCTATGGTTAGCTACTCCGTTTAGTGGCGATGAGCGCCACCAGCGTCGGATAAGTAAGCTAGATAGTAGCGTGTAACATGGCGATTGTTTGTCCAACTGTTTTGGCCGGCGAACCACACGAATTTCGCGAACAGATAGAACGAGTTGCTCCTTTTGCTTCACGGATTCAGATTGACCTGATGGACGGGTCATTTGCGCCTACCAAGTCTGTGGCGTTGGATAGTATCTGGTGGCCGGAAGGTTTGGACGTTGATATCCATTTGATGTATCAAGAGCCAGAGCGATACCTGGAAAAGCTTGTCAATCTACAACCGAATATGGTCATCATACATGCTGAGGCAAACGTTGACTTGGTTAAATTTGCAACTGTATTGCACGAAAATAATATCAAGGCTGGGCTTGCAGTACTGAAAGATACGCAAGTCAAAGAAGTTCAACATATTCTAATGAGCTTTGACCACATGTTGATCTTTAGCGGAGATCTAGGTAGATTTGGCGGCCAAGTAGATATGAGCTTACTAGAAAAAGCTAGTGAGGCCAGGAAGATTGTTCCAAATATAGAGGTTGGTTGGGATGGTGGTATTAATGAAACGAACATACAAGACCTAGTTAAAGGCGGAGTAGAGGTACTCAACGTTGGTGGTTTTATACAACGTGCATCGCAGCCTGATAAAGCTTATGTTACAATAAGTTCATTGATTACCTAAACATTATCAGCTTTAGCCACAGCAAATGAAACAAAGTCACATGACAATAGAAGACCTTGAGCGCAAAGCCCAGGACATTCGTATGGACATTATACGTATGCTCGAAGAGGCGGGTTCAGGCCACAGTGCAGGTCCTTTGGGCATGGCAGACATTCTGACTGCTTTGTACTTCGATATCATGCATTACGACCCCAAGAATCCTGACTGGGACGAGCGTGATATTTTTTTGCTCAGCAACGGTCACACTGTTCCAGTACAGTACGCAACTATGGCGCATGCTGGGTTTTTTGATAGAAAAGAACTTATGACGCTGCGCAAGTTCGGTTCACGACTACAAGGTCATCCTGAGAGAACTCGTTTGCCAGGGTTAGAAAACACTAGTGGTCCGCTGGGCTGTGGTCTGAGTCAAGCTTCTGGGATGTCTCTGGCATTGCGTATGAATAATCAACAGAACAAGCGATGGATTTATGTACTGATGGGTGACGGTGAGTTAAATGAGGGCAATGTTTGGGAGGCGGCGATGCTAGCTGCTAAGTATAAGCTGTATAACATCATTGGTATTATCGACAGGAACAATATTCAGATTGATGGTGCGACAGAAGACGTAATGCCGCTAGAGGATTTGCGTGACAAATGGGAAGCGTTTGGTTGGCATGTCCAGGAAATCGATGGTCACAATATCGAAAGTGTTATTGATGCCTGCTCGATGGCTCGGGCAATTACCGAAAAACCGAGCATAATCATCGCCCATACTATCCCTGGAAAAGGTGTTGATTTTATGGAATATGATTTCCGATGGCATGGAGTTTCACCGGGATTACAGGATATATCGGGGGCGCCATCTAAGGCTATGCAGGCAAAAGTAGCGTTGGCTGAACTACGTACCCTCAAGGGCAAGATCAGGAGTGAGCATGAATAATCAATATCTTGTTGACAATATCCTGTCTATAGAAATTACTAAGGAGCCCAATCGCAAAGGCTTTGGACGCGGACTGCTAAAAGCTGGCCAACTGGACGATAATGTAGTCGCTGCATGTGCTGATTTGACTGAATCAACTCAGATGCATTTGTTTCGTGATGCATTTCCCGATCGATTCATCGAAATAGGCGTGGCCGAACAAAATCTTGTGACAGTTGGGTCTGGCCTAGCATCGCAAGGAAAAATCCCCTTTGTTAGTAGTTACGCAACCTTTAGTCCAGGGCGTAACTGGGAGCAGATTAGGACAACGATTTGCCTAAATGACAGGCCGGTCAAGATAATTGGTTCACACGCCGGGGTATCGGTTGGACCAGATGGCGCAACTCACCAGATGCTAGAGGATATCGCAATCATGCGAGTTTTGCCAAATATGGTAGTGATTGCCCCATGCGATAGTGTCGAAGCTGAGAAGGCTACGCTTGCAATGGCAAAAGACAATCGACCAACCTATATGCGGTTAGCCAGGGAGGCTTCGGCGGTCATCACTACACTAGATGCTCCTTTTGAAATTGGTAAAGCTTATGTTTATAGCGAGGGATCAGATGTGACCATTGTTGCTACGGGTACGATGACCTATCAGGCTTTGATTGCTGTAGAAAAATTGCGCAAGGACGGTATTAGTGCAGAGCTTGTACATTGCCCCACGATTAAGCCACTCGATGACAAGACTATATTAGGAAGCGTTCGTAAAACCGGAGCTGTCGTGACAGCTGAAGAAGCACAGATGAATGGTGGTTTAGGTAGTGTTGTTGCAGAGCTATTGTCAGAGCATTTGCCAGCGCCATTGTTCCGTATAGGCGTAAAGGATAGATTTGGTGAATCTGGAAAGCCCGATGAGCTTGCAGAGAGCCTTGGATTAACTGCCAAACACATTGCACTTGCAGTACATTCAGTAATAGAACGTAAAGTCAAAGGTGGGGTGTAGATATGTCATTGACATTAAGACAAATGAGAGAGAACTGCCAGCAGGCTCGCGAAGCAATGCAGCGTGCCAGAGAACAGAGTTTTGCGTTAGGCGCCTTTAATATCGACAATCAAGAAACGTTGATAGCAATAGCAAGAGCTGCGAAGGCAAAAAATGCACCGCTTATGGTAGAAGTAAGTCAGGGTGAGGTCGATGCGCTTGGCCTTGATAATGTTCGCGACATGGTGGACAACTACAAACAAGAGTACGGCGTAGAAATGTATATCAACCTTGATCATAGCCCAACGGTTGCTGCGGCAATTGCTGGTATAGAAGCCGGGTATGAATTTATCCACATTGACATAAGTCAGGCGCGTAAGGACGCGACATTAGATGAAATCATCGCAGAAACTCGCCAAATTGTGGACTATGCGCGGTTAACCGGAGCGATGGTGGAAAGTGAACCACATTACTTTGGCGGTTCGTCAAACCTACATACAGAGAAAATTGATTATAACGAGATCAAAAAGACATTTAGTACGGTGGAAGGTACTCGGTCATTTGTGGAAGCGACCGGTGTTGATACCTTTGCGGCAGCAATTGGTAACTTACACGGTAAATATCCTGTGCCCAAAAAGCTAGACATTGATCTACTACGTGAAATTCGTAGTGCCATTAATTGTAATATCTCGTTACACGGTGGCAGTGGTACTCCAGGGCACTATTTTGTAGAGGCAGTGAAGGTCGGGGTAACCAAGGTAAACATCAACTCTGACATGCGCGTGGCTTACCGCAAGACGCTAGAGCAGGTACTTGAACAGAACAAGTCCGAATATGCAGTGGTCAAGCTCATGGATGAAGTAATCGAAGCGGTTCAAGGTGTAGTAGAGAGCAAGATAGATATGTTTAATGCTACGGACAAAGCTCGACCGTAATTGAGCTAGTAAAATTGACAAGCAATGGGTAATATAAGAACAAACATAAGCACTAAGAAGCAATAAAGGTGGGATAGATGGCACTAGAAGTTTTATCAGTAGGTGATGTTGTAATCGATGCGTTCATTAAGCTTTGTGATAATCGAGCGCAAGCTTACGAGAATGAGCATGGCAAATGGCTTGCTATGCCATTTGCTACAAAAATTCCGTTCGAGAAAGCCGAAGTAGTTAACGGAGTCGGCAACGCGGCGAATGCGTCGGTTAGTTTTGCGCGATTAGGTATTCATAGCGGTTTGGTGAGTAACGTAGGCAAGGATCAGTATGGCCGCGATATTATTGACGCTCTGGAAGACGAACGAGTTGATACCCGCTTTGTGCGCATCAATAACAAAAAGATCACCAATTATCATTATGTTTTGTGGTACAAAGATGAGCGGACAATTCTAATCAACCACGAGGAGTATAACTATCAATGGCCACGTTTTACCAAAGCTGACATACCGCAATGGATTTACTTCAGCTCTATTAGTAAAAATGCATTGGACAAATACCACGACATGGTAGTTGACTGGCTAGACGATAATCCAGAAGTCAAATTGGCCTTCCAACCGGGTACATTTCAGCTAGAGGCTGGTGCAAAAAAACTGGCAAAGGTTTATGCTAGAACGGAAGTACTGGCCGTTAACCGAGAAGAAGCGGTTATGGTTTCTGGTGGAAATTATGAAGACTTGCATGATTTGATGGACAGACTACATGCCCTTGGTCCAA
>WBZM01000733.1_pt1 | contig 40955 bp, 27 predicted proteins | sample 5204271 | NCBI WGS metagenome assembly WBZM01 (sample SAMN12344346, study PRJNA552823) | activated sludge metagenome | biome: Activated sludge suspended growth; feature: Nitrification reactor; material: Wastewater; isolation source: activated sludge from nitrification reactor of wastewater... | reverse complement strand
AGGCGGCGGATGCGGACGCCACGACCAATGCGGTGACGTACACCTTGGACGTGGATGCCGGCGGGCGCTTCGCGATCGATGCGAACAGTGGCGTGGTGACGGTGGCCGGCGCACTGGACTACGAGACCGCGACCAGCCACGGCATCACGGTGCGGGCGACCTCGGCGGACGGATCGTTCGCGACGAAGGCGTTCACGATCGCGGTGCTCGACGTCAGCGAGCAGGCGGTGGGGCCGGTGAGCGACGCCGACGCCGGGGCCAACGCGGTGGCCGAGAACCTGCCGGCGGGGACGGTGGTGGGAGTGAGCGCCCTCGCGACCGACCCGGATCTGGCGGACACCGTCGGCTATTCCCTGGACGACGATGCCGGGGGGCGTTTCACGATCGACCCGGTCTCGGGGGTGGTGACCACCGCGATCGGCCTGGACCGCGAAGCGGCCGCCAGCCACACGATCGTGGTGCGCGCCACGTCCAGTGACACCAGCTTCAGCGCGCAGTCGTTTCTGATCGATGTGCTGGCGGTCAACGACCATGCGCCGGTGATCACCAGCCATGGCGGTGCGCCGAGCGCGGCGCCCACGGTGCCGGAGAACCAGACGTCGGTGGCCTCGATGGCGGCCACCGATGCGGACCTGCCGGCCGACACGCTCGCCTGGTCGATCGTCGGCGGGGCGGATGCGGCGCTGTTCGACATCGATCCTGCCACGGGCGTGCTGTCCTTCCTGGTCGCTCCCGATTTCGAGGCCCCTGCCGACCAGGACGCCAACAACATCTACCAGGTGATCGTCCAGGTCGACGATGGCGCGGGCGCGACCGACACCCAGTCGCTCTCGGTGACGGTCACGAACCAGCCCGACAGTGGTCTGGGTGCGATCACCGACACCCAGGCGGCCGCCGACACCGTCGTCGAGAACGCGGCGGCTGGCACCAAGGTGGGCATCACCGCGCTCGCGGTCGATCCGGACCCCCTCGACTCGGTCAGCTACTCGCTGGATGTGGATGCCGGCGGGCGTTTCGCGATCGATCCGGTCAGCGGCGTGGTCACCGTGGCCGGCGCGATCGACCGCGAAGCCGCGGCCAGTCATGCGATCACGGTGCGCGCCACGAGCACCGACACCACGTTCGTGACGAAGGGCTTCGTGATCGCGGTGGGCGGGGTCAACGACAACGCACCGGTGATCACCAGCCTGGGCGGTGGGGCGAGCGCGAGTCCGACGGTGCCGGAGGGCAGCAAGCTGGCCGCCGCGCTGACCGCCACCGACGCCGATCTGCCGGCCCAGGGCCTCACCTGGTCGATCACCGGCGGGGCCGACGCCGGCCGCTTCGTGGTCGACCCGTCGACCGGTGCCCTGTCCTTCGTCGCGGTGCCCAACTTCGACGCCCCCGTGGACGCGAACGCCGACAACGTCTACCTGGTCGACGTGCAGGTCAGCGATGGATCGCTCGTCGACACGCAGTCGATCGCCTTCACGGTGACCAGCACCGATTCGGGCGGGGCCAGCGCGATCAGCGACCTGAATCCGTCGAACAACGCGGTGAACGAGAACGCGTTGCCCGGCACGCCGGTGGGCGTGACCGCGTACAGCGCGGATCCCGATCCGCTGGACACGATCAGCTACTCCTTGACCACCAACCCCGGCAACCTGTTCGCGATCGACCCGTCCAGCGGTGTGATCACGCTGGCCGGGGCGGTCGACCGCGAGGTCGCGGCCAGCCACACGCTGGTGGTGCGCGCGACGAGCTCCGACGGCAGCTTCCAGGCCCGGGGCTTCACGATCGCGGTCAACCCCTTGAACGACAACCTGCCGGTGATCACCAGCGGCGGAGGGGGCGACAGCGCGACCGTCGACGTGCCCGAGAACAGCCTCGCCGCGATGACGGCGACCGCCACCGACCTCGACCTGCCAGCCGAGACGCTGACCTGGACGATCACCGGCGGTGCCGACGCCGCCCGGTTCACGCTGGGCGCATCGACCGGCGCGCTGCGCTGGCTGGCGAACCCCGATTTCGAGAAGCCCGTGGACGCCGACAACGACAATGTCTACGAGCTCGCGATCAAGGTCAGCGACGGCAAGTACAGCGACACGCAGACCTTGAAGATCCGGGTGCTCGATCGCAACGAGGGCCCGGTGGGGCCGATCACCGACACCAACCCGATGGCCAACTCGGTCGTCGAGAACTCGGTCGTCGGCATCCCGGTCGGGCTCACCGCGAAGGCGGTCGATCCGGACCCCGCCGACGTGATCGTGTACAGCCTCGATGACAATGCCGGTGGGCGCTTCGCGATCGACGCGGCCAGCGGCATGGTGACGGTGGCCGGGCCGATCGACCGGGAGGCCGCGAGCAGCCACGGCATCGTGGTGCGCGCGGCCAGTCCGGATGGCTCGTTCACCACGCGGGCCTTCACGATCGCGGTGCAGGGACTGAACGACAACCCCCCGCAGATCACCAGCCATGGCGGGACCGCGTTCGGCACGGTGAGCCTCGAGGAGGGGCAGACGCTGGTGGGCAACGTGGCGGCCAAGGACGCGGACCTGCCCGCGCAGACCCTCACCTATTCGCTCGTCGGCGGCGAGGATGCGTCGGCGTTCCAGATCGATCCGGTCAGCGGCCGCCTGAGCCTGAAGCAGCCCCCCGACTTCGAGAAACCCATCGATGCGGGCGGCGACAACCTGTATCGGGTGGTCGTCCAGGCGAGTGACGGTGACTTCGTCGACCTGCAGACCCTCGCGGTGACGATCACCGATCGCGACGAGCTGCCCGTCGCCGAGGGCGATCAGTACGCGGTGCTCGAGGACACCCCGCTGGAGGTGGGCGCGGCCGAGGGCGTGCTGGCCAACGACAGCGACCCCGAGGACGATCCGCTGCAGGCGGTGTTGGTGTCGGGCCCCGCGCATGGCAGCCTGGTGCTGCGTGCGGATGGCTCGTTCACCTACACGCCGGGCAAGGACTACGAGGGCAGCGATTCGTTCTCGTACCAGGCGCGCGACGCGCGCAACGCCTCGAACACGGTGGTCGTCGTGCTGGACATCGGCGCGGTCAACGACGCCCCGGTGCACGGGTTGCCGGGCCCGCAGTCGGTCGTCGAGGAAGGCACGCTCGTGCTCTCGCCGTCGCGGGGCAATGGACTGCAGGTCAACGACCCGGACGCCGGCAATGCGGTGATGCGGGTCACGCTCTCGGTCAGCCAGGGGGTGCTCACGCTGGGCAGCACCAGCGGGCTGGTCTTCGAATCGGGCCAGGGATCGGGCGACGCGGCGATGAGCTTCCGGGGGACGCAGGCAGCGATCAACGCGGCGCTCTCGGACCTGAGCTACACGCCATTGGCGGACTTCTCGGGTTCGGCCCGGCTGACGATCGTCACCAACGACCTCGGCAATCGCGGCGCCGGCGGCGAGAAGTCGGCCACCGGTTCGGTGGACATCGAGGTGCGCAACCTCAACGACGCCCCGTCGCTGGTCGGACCCACGGTGTTCAGCGTGGCCGAGAACTCGCTCGCGGTGGGTCGGGTCACGGCGATCGATCCGGACGGCCCGCAGGCGAGACTGCGCTATGCGATCGACGGCGGCGCCGATGCGTCCCGCTTCTCGATCGATCCGCAGACGGGCGCGCTCGCGTTCCGCCAGGCGCCGGACTTCGAGCGGCCTGGCGACGCCGGTCTGGACAACGCCTACGACCTGACGGTGTCGGTCACCGACGAGGCCGGTGCGCTCGATCGGGAGGCCGTGTCGGTGCGGGTGCTCAACGTCAACGAGGCGCCGGTGGTCAGCGTCGATCCGAACGCGCCGACGGCGTTCCTGAACATCGACAGCACACGACCGCTGGGCGGCGTGACGATCACCGACGTGGACAGCGCGACGCTCACCAGCGCGGTGGTCCGATTCCAGGCCGGCGTGGTGGATCCCTCGGACCGCCTCGCGCTGCAGGGCAGCTTCCCGCTGCAGGCGGTGTGGAATCCGGCCGAGGCGAGCCTGACACTGATCGGGACGGCGCCCTTGGCCACCTACGAGGCGGCGCTGGCGAGCGTCAACTTCCAGACCGGCCTTCAGGGACTGGTGTCCCGGGAGGTCAGCGTCACGGTGTCGGACGAATCCACGGGATCGACGCCCGCGGCGCGCACGTTCACCGTCGATCTGCGGATGCCGGCGTTGCCGATGCCCGCCCCGGCGCCGAATGCCCCGGTGGTGTCGACCGATGCGGGCGCGAGCCTGTTGGCGCCGACGTCCGGGCCCGCGACGGTGCCCGCGGGCACCGCGAGCCTGCCGGGTGCGCCGAGTGCGACGTCGAACCCCTCGGCCGACGTCCAGGGCAATGCCGGCAGCGCGTCGGGCACCGGTGGCGCGGGCACCGGGGCTCGCCCGGCCGGCGACACCGCCGCGGCGTCCGGCGCCAATACCGCGCCGGCGGGGACCGCCCCCCGCGCGCCGGGTCAGGGCGCCGATCCCCTGCGCGGCAATGGCGCGTTGACGCCGCTGGACAGTGCGATGACCCAGGCGAACGAGCGCGCGGGCGAGGCGCCGGGCGCGCGCACGTCCTTCGTCGCCGCGCCGGTCGCGGCCGCCGAGCGGCTGCTGCGGGTGGCGTTGAACACCGTGCCGGAGTTCAACCTCGCCGACACGGTCACCTTGACGTTGGCCAACCCCGACGCGGCGCCGGTGTCCAAGGCGCTCGAGATGCTGTTGAGCGTGCCGGGGCGCCCGGATGCGCGGGTGACGGTGAGCGTGGACGAGTCGACGATCGATCTGCGGCTGCCGGCCGACGAGTCGCTGACGCTCGAAGTGCTCAGCTCGCCGTTGAAGGTCAGCGGCCTGGCCGCCTCGGCCCTGGCCTTGTGGTGGGCGGCCCGTGCCGGCGGCCTGGCCGCCGCGATGATCGCGTCGATCCCGGCGTGGAGTTCTTTCGACCCGTTGCCGATCCTGGGCAACGACAACGGTGGGCGCCGCTCCGCGGCGCGCGATCCGCGCGCCGATCGCGAGGCGCCGGACAACCCCTTCGCGACGACCCAGACCCCGGGCGGCCGGACCTGGATCGTCGCCAGCGAGGAATCATGAAGAAGTTGAACGCGATCAGCCGTGTCGCCCTGGGACTGGTCTCGCTGGCGGCCGCGCTCGTGTTGCTGTTCGATCTGGCCTTCGGTCTGCTGCCCAGCGACAGCGAGAACCTGCGTCAGACGAGGCAGCGCGTCAGCGAACACCTCGCGATCCAGGTCGCGGCCCTGCTCAACGACCGCGACGGGGCCGCGCTGCGCAACACGCTGGAGGCGGTGCGGCTGCGCGATCCGGAGATGCGGTCGGTCGCGGTCCGGCGGGCTGACGGATTGATCGCGGCATCCTCCGGCGAGCACCTGCGGCATTGGGCGGGTCGCGGCGAGGTGGCGTCCAGCCTCACGCACGTGCTGGTGCCGATCCAGGCCGGTGGTGTGCGCTGGGGCGGCCTGGAACTCGTCTACCGCTCGCCGCTGGAGCGACCGCTCGCCGATTGGTTCGCCGGTCCGACGGCGCGACTGGTCGCGCTGCTGATGGTGGGCGGCTTCGTGCTGTTCTACCTCTACCTGCGCAAGGTGCTGCAGCACCTGGATCCGAGCGCGGCGGTTCCCGACCGGGTCCGGGTCGCGTTCGACACGCTGACCGAGGGCGTGGCGATCGTCGACGCGAACGGCCGCATCGTGCTGTCGAACGCGGGTTTTCGACGCCTGGCGGGCCAGGAGAACCGCGACCCGATCGGTCGCAAGCCGGGCGAACTGCCCTGGCTCGCGGCGGCGATCGAAGCCGACGAGGGCGAGCCGGCCTGGGTCGAGGCGATGCGCACCGCGCGAACCGTCTCGGGGCGCGCGCTCGCGATCGAGCGTCCCAACGGCGGCGCGCGCAAGGTGATCGTGAACTGCGCCCCGGTGCTCGACCCGAGCGGCTCGGCCCAGGGCTGCATGATCACGTTCAACGACGTGACGCAGCTCGAGCAGGCCCGTGAGCAGCTCGTCGACGCGTTGGCCGATCTGGTCACCTCGAAGGAGGAGCTCGAGCGCAAGAACGACGAGCTCGAGCGCCTGGCGAGCCGGGATCCCCTGACCGGCTGCCTGAACCGGCGCGCGTTCTTCGAAGCCTTCGAGCGGCAGTTCCGGGCGGCCGCGGCCGGCGGCACGCGGCTCGCGTGCGTGATGGCCGACATCGACAAGTTCAAGTCGATCAACGATCGCTTCGGCCATCAGACCGGCGACCAGGTGATCCAGCATTTCGCGGCCGCCTTGCAGGCCAGTGCGCGTCCCGGCGATCTGGTCGGACGCTACGGCGGCGAGGAGTTCTGTCTCGTGGTCAGCGGGCAGAGCCACGCCGCGGTCACGCGCCTGGTCGAGCAGTTGCGCGCCCGCTTCGAGGCGGGCTGTGCCCCGTCGATTCCCGCGTTGTTCGGCTCGTCGGTCACCGCCAGTTTCGGCGTGTCGCTGATCGAGTGGGGATCGGGCACGCCGGCCGAGTTCGTCGACCAGGCCGACCAGGCGCTGTACTTCGCGAAACAGAACGGACGCAACCGGGTGGTCGACTTCGCGGCCATCCCGGCGGGCGCCAAGGTGGTGGACCATGCGTGAGGACGACGCGATCGATCGCCAGCGCGAACTGATGCGGCGCGTCGGCCGACTCGCCGGTGTCGGCCTGTTCGAGTGGTATCCGGGGTCGCGTCAGGTGAGCGCGTCGGAGCACGCCCTGCAACTGCTCGGCGTGGGCGATGGGGGTGGTCTCGAACCGACGCGGCTCTGGGCGAAGGTCGATCCGCAGGACCGCGACGCGCTGCTGCAGGCGATGCGCGCGCTGCTCTCCGGTGGCGAGCCCAAGCGCGTCACCGTTCGCATCGTCGACGGCGATCCGGTCGAGGCCCGAGCGGTGGTCGTCGCGATGGAGAGCATCGCCGCGCGCGATGACCGTTCGGCCGGTGTCTTCGGCACGATCACCGCGGCCCAGCAGGACGGCTCGGCCGAGTCGAAATGGCGTCGGATGGTCTGCTACGACGGATTGACCGGGTTGCCCAACCGATTGCTGTTTCGGGAGCAGGTGTCCTACGCGTTGCGGCGCGCCGCGCGCGACCGATCCCTCGTCGCGGTGATGTCGCTGGACATCGACCAGTTCCGGCGGATCAACGAGACGCTGGGCCACGAGCTCGGCGATCGGATGCTCAAGAGCCTGTCGGCCCGTATCGCGCGCTCGCTGCGAAGCGAGGACATCATCGCGGCGGGCGAGGGGCACGACCGCTCCTCGGGCGTGGCGCGCCTGGGTGGCGACGAGTTCGCGATCCTGCTGCCGCGAATCAACGAGCCGCAGGACGCCGGCCGCGTCGCGCGGCGCCTGCTCGAGACGGTGTCCCAGTCTCTGGAACTCGACGGGCACACGCTGTACCCCTCGATCAGCGCGGGCATCGCGCTCTACCCCTGGGATGGCGACGACGTCGACCGGCTGCTGCGCTGCGCCGACACCGCGCTGGGGCGTGCGATGGAGTCCGGAGGTGGGCGCGCCCAGTTCTACAGCAAGTCGATGAACGCGTTGTCGGCCGATCGCCTGTCGCTGGAGAACGGCCTGCGCACCGCGGTCGACCAAGGCGAATTCGTGCTGCACTTCCAGCCGCGGGTCGATGGCCAGACCGCGCACATCCGCTCGACGGAGGCGCTGATCCGCTGGAACCATCCGGACCGGGGCGTGATCGGCCCGGGCGGCTTCATCGACGTGGCCGAGCAATGCCGCCTGATCATTCCGATCGGTGCCTGGGTGCTCGAAGAAGCGTGCCGGCAGAACCACGCCTGGCAGCGCGCCGGGCTGCCGCCGATCCCGGTGTCGGTGAACATCTCGTCGATCCAGTTCCGCGACCCGGGCTTCGTGCCGGTGGTCGCCCGGGCGCTCGAGCTGAGCGGCCTGGCGCCGCGCTGGCTCGAGCTGGAGATCACCGAATCGGTGGTGATGAACGACGCGGGCGACGCGATCCGGATCATGCGCGCGCTCAAGGAACTCGGGGTGCGGATCTCGATCGACGACTTCGGCACCGGGTTCTCGTCGCTGGCCTATCTGAAGGACTTCCCGGTCGACGCCTTGAAGATCGACCGCTCCTTCGTCCACGACGTCAACCGCAACTCGCGCAGCGCCTCGATCACCTGCGCGGTGATCGACCTGGGCGCCCGGCTCGGGCTGGAAGTGGTCGCCGAAGGCGTGGAGACGGAGGAACAGCGCCGATTCCTGCTCGAGCACGGCTGTCGCGAGATGCAAGGCTTCCTGTTCGCCCGCCCGATGCCGGCGCCGGCGCTGGAGCAGCACTGGCGGGGCGGCGCCACGATGATGGCGGCGAGCGTCCCGGAAACCTCGGCGGGCTGACCGACGGGGCTTTCGCGCCGCCACGCGCCGAAGGGCCGAAAAAGCGGGACGACCGGTCGATGATCGCGCGAACGTCCCAAGGTCTTGGGGCGCATCGTGGGGGATGTCCGAACGCCTCGCCGATCGTCGATCCGGCCGACGCGTGCGGGCGTCCCACCTGCCAGCGAAGCCGCCCATGCCCATCGAGCCCCAGACCGATCACCGCGCAGCCCCGAGCGACCCGGTGGTCTCGGCCTCCTCATTCGTTCCGCCAGGCTTGATCCACTGGTCGGCCCAGGGCGCGGTCGCCCATCTGTCCGCACGAGCGGGCGCGCTGCTGGGCGACCCGGGCGGCGAGTCCACCGTGCCCCTGGCACGGCTGTGGCACCGGCTCGATCCGGACGACCGGGAGCGGGTGTCGTGGGCGGTGCGCGACCTGCGCGTCGGCGAGGCGCCGGTGGCACTGGCGGTGCGCATCGAAGCGTTCGGCCACGAGCCGGCGAGCTGGCTGCACATCGGCCTGGAGGCCCTGGTCCCGGATGCGGGGCGTGGCTTCGATCGGGTCGCCTACGTGATGCCGGCCACTGGCGCGTTGCCCGGTGTGGGCGTGCCCGGCCGGCTCGTCTGTTTCGACGGCCTGACGGGGCAGCCCAACCGCCTGCTCTTTCGCGACCAGGTCCACCTGGCCATCCGACGTGCCGCGCGCGACCGCGGACTGCTCGCGGTGATGGCGCTGGACGTGGGGCTCGATGCGGCCGACGAGGACACGCTGGGCCGCACGCCGGCGTCGCGCGAGCGCCTGCTGCGCGCCGCCGTGCTTCGGATCGGCAACTCGCTGCGGGCCGAGGACCTGGTGGCGGCCCACGGCGATGTCGCGCGGCCGCTCGCCGCCGGCGGCCCGGCCGGCGGTGGCTTCGCGGTGTTGCTGCCCCACATCCGCGAACCCCAGGACGCCGCGCGGGTCGCGTTTCGCATCGCCGAGGCGGTGTCGCGGCCGGTGACGATCGACGGTGTGACGGTCCACCCCCGGCTGTCCACGGGCATCGCGCTGTATCCCTGGGACGACCAGGAGGTCGATGGTCTGTTGCGATGCGCCGAGCAGTCCGAGTCCCGGGCGAGGACGCTGGCCGATGGGCGGCCGCAGTTCTTCAGCAAGCCGATGAATGCGTTGGCCACCGACCGGCTCGATCTCGAAGCGGATCTGCGTCAATCCCTGCAGGACGCCCGGTTCGCGCTGCGCTACCTGCCGCGGGTCGACGGGCTCACCGGTCAGGTGCTGGGCAACGAGGCGCTGCTGCGCTGGAACGATCCGGTGCGGGGGCTGATCGCGCCGAGCGGATTCCTGGACGTGGCCGAACAATGTGGCCTTCTGGTGCCGATCGGGCGCTGGGTGCTCGAACAGGCGTGTCGACAGAATGCGCGCTGGCAGGCCGACGGCCTGCGATCGGTGCCGATCGCGGTGAACGTCTCCGCGCGGCAGTTCCGGCACCCGGACTTCGTCAGCTCGGTGCGCGAGGTGCTGGCGTCCACCGGGCTGCGCCCCGACCTCCTCGAACTCGAACTGGCCGAATCGACGCTGGCCACCGACACCGCGGACGCGCAACGCCTGCTTCGTGCGCTGAAGGACCTTGGCGTGCGGCTGGCCATCGACGACTTCGGCACCGGCTACTCGTCGCTCGCCTACCTGAAGGATTTCCCGATCGACACCTTGAAGATCGATCGTTCGTTCGTGCACGAGCTCGATCGCAACGAGCGCAGCGCGTCGGTCACCTGTGCCGCGATCGATCTGGCCCGACACCTGGGCGTCGCGGTGGTGGCCGAGGGCGTCGAGACGGCGTCGCAGCGGCGCTTCCTGCTGAACCACGGCTGCCGCGAGATGCAGGGCTACCTGTTCGCGCGCCCGGCGAACCCGGAGAAGCTGGCGGCCTACTGGCGCGAGGGCGAGACCCGGCACGCGCCACAGTTCAACAGCGAGCCCATCTTGCTGGACGCGCCCGGCATGATCCAATGAGCCGGGGTGTCGGGGCGGGCCCCGACACTGCCCGGACCTCAGGCGCGTTGGGCTCCGGGTGATCCGCTCGAGGGCGTGGCGTCCAGGATCCGGTCGACTGGAACCTCGGGGTACAGACGCACCAACACCTGGTGCGTCACCGCGTGCAGCCAGGTCTGGATCGACGCGCGTGAATCGCCCGCCGGGGTCGTGTTGCCGGTCGACTCGGCGGCGAGGGCCGGGAAGTCCGGCCCAGGCACCGTGCCCATCACCTCGCGCACCGTCGAGGCCCAGTGCGCCGCGGGGGCCGGCTGCTCCCAGTCGCCCCGGCCCCGGCCGTGATGCGCCACCACGAGATAGGTGAGCACCAGCGCCTGGGCGTGATCGCGCACCGCGGCCTCGGACCAGGCGAGTTCGTCGCGGTCGGCGCCTCGGTGACGGTTGTAGACCCGCGCGGCACCGGCCGCGGTGAGCGCGCCGATCAGGCCACCGGCCAGCAGGCCCGCGCCGAAGGTCAGCCCACCGGCAGCGAGATCGGCCTTCAGACCGGCGAGCGAGCCGGTGATCAGACCGCCCAGCACCGCCGCCTTGCCCTCGTTCACGCCCCCCGCGCTCGTGTGTTGCCGGGCCAGGTGCTCGAACACCGCCTCGCGCGCCCGACCGGACAGGCCGTGCGCGCGCAGCAGCTCGTCGGTGCTCGCCCGATGGTCCTCGCGAAGCCGCTCGAGCAGGCGCTCGAGCGCGCCTTCCCGTGCCGAGGGTTGCGTGGTCGCCACCATCCCCAGGCGGGCCCCGGCCTCGCGCAGCCGCTGGCCCACCCCGGCGGCCGGCACCGGTTCCCGATCGCGCAGCGTGCGCGCGAGCGACTCGGCGAGCGTGCGCATCGATGCCTCGAACACCACCCGGTGCCGTTCGCGCCACGCCCGCTTCAGGGCGGGCATCGCAGGGCGTCGGTCGGTGTCGAGCGCCGCTTCGATCGCCTCGAGCAGCACGAGTTCCTGGACCCAGCAGCGCGCGAACGCGTCCAGCGGCAACTGGCGGCGAACCACCGCGTGCGCGCCCAGGCGGGCCGCCCAGCGATCGGCCTCGGCCTGGCGGGTTGCGGCGTCACCGGGATCGCCGAGCTGGTTCAGCACCGCGATCACCGGTTTGCCCATCCACGCCAGCAGCCGCATCTCCGGTTCGACGTACGAGGCATCGTCGGGCTGCTCGGCGGTGTTCACCAGGTACAGCACCACGTCGGTCGTGTCGCGCACGTGGCGCGCCGCCTGCTGGCTCGCCCAGAAGGCGCGATCAGTCCAGCGGTCCCACACCGCCGACAGGAACCAGCCGAGCGGCTGCTCGGCCTGCGCCAGGCGCCGCGCCAGCCGCTGGCTGTCGCCGAAACCCGGCGTGTCGCACAAGACCAGTCGTTCTCCGGCCTCGCCGACGAGCCAGTCGAAGGACTCGACCCGATCGGTGACATGCGCCTCGTCACGGACCTCGCCGACATCGCGGCCGAGCAGCGTGCGTGCCAGCGTCGTCTTGCCCGCGTTGGTGTGCGAGATCAGGCTGACGCGAATCGGCGCGGGCGCGTTCATGGCCGGGGTGCCGACGACACGAAGACCAGGCGCACGCCCGCGGCGTCGGCCAGCGCCTGCCACGCACGTCGCCGCTCGGCGAGCCGCGTCGGTTGCCCGGCGAAGCGGGCGGCGAATGGGGCTTCGTCGGCCCAGGCGAGCACCGCGCCAGGCGTCGCGGCGAGGGCCTTGGCCGTGGTCAGGAAGCGACCATGGGTCTGCGGTTCGGGGGTCGCGCTCAGTGGGAAGACCACGACCAGCCGGTCCAGGCCCTGCAGCGACAGCGCACCCGGCTGGTCGATGCTCTCCGGGCTGAGATCCTCGGCCCAGCGCACCGCGCTGCCCGGCGCCGCGGCGGCTCGTGCCACCGCGTGCAGTCGGTCCCGCTGGGTCGCGTCCGGGTGCCAGCCGCAGGCGAGCAGCGCGCAGTGCCCGGACAGCGCGTCCGGCGCCGCGTCCTTCTGACCCGGCAGGGGAAAGTCGCGGGCGAGTCGATGCGCGGCGCGCCGATCGAGCCAGGCCAGCGCGCATCGCGGCAGGATCGCGAACAGCGCGAGGGTGAGGGCGAAGCGGTGGATCCATGGCGCGGCCGGTTCACCGGGACCCACCGACCAGCGGATCTGCCCGATCGACGCGGCATCCGGCAGCGGCAGGCCGGCCAGTCGCGAAGCTGGCCCCAGGACGACGCCCAGCGCGTCGCGGACCTGACCCGGTGTCAGGAAGGTGCTGTCCCAGCCGGCCCGATAGTCGAAGACCAGTCCGCGCGCATAGAGCCCCGCGACCAGGCCGGCCGCGAAGGCGGCCGCGGCGGCGTGCAGCAGCGCGCCGGCGCGCGCGCGCGTCAGCGGCCAGGCGAGCCCCAGCCAGTCGTGCGCGAAGCGCAGCCGCCAGTCCATCCGGTCGGGTGACACGCCTGCCGCGCGCGCGAACCGCCACCGGAGCAGCGTCGCCAGTGCGCGGGTGCCCCAGGCACCGTTGGCGCCCTCGGGGGGCGCGGCGGGCGTCGCACGACGAACCAGCGAGGCGGCCATCACCAGCCCGTTCCACAGCAGCACCCCCAGCCAGGGCGCGGCGAGCAATTCGATGCGCCCCTGCGGGCCCAGGGCGTCGGTGAGCAGGCCCAGCAGCGCGGCGGCCGGCACCAGCCAGCTCGCCTGCGGGGGCCAGCGCAGGCGCGCGAGCCAAGGCGCCAGGTCGGGGTCGCGCGCGATCAGGCGGTCGGCCAGGGCCTGGTCATCGGCGGTTGCGTCGACGTCGAGCCCCGGCGGCGGCTGCCGCCGGGCGGCGCGCGCCAGCACGAGGCGTTGCGCCTGCGCTTCGTCGATCGGCATGTCAGCCGGTGCAGGCGCGGGCGCCGTGGTCGAGCGCGACGCCGCTCAATCGCGGAAGTTCTCGAACGACAGGGGAACGTCGGTGATGTCTTTCTTCAGCAGGGCGATCGTGGCCTGCAGGTCATCGCGCTTGGCGCCGGTGACGCGCACGGTGTCGCCCTGGATGCTGGCCTGGACCTTGATCTTGCTGTCCTTGACCAGCCGCACGATCTTCTTGGCGAGGTCGCCCGACACGCCGTGCTTGACGGTGATCGCCTGCTTGACCTTGTCGCCGGAGATCTTCTGGATGTCGCCGTACTCGAGGAAACGGACGTCGACGCCGCGCTTGGCGAACTTCCCGACCAGCACGTCGCGCACCTGGCTGAGCTTGAAGTCGTCGTCGGCGAAGGCGGTGAGCTCGCGCTCCTTCTGCTCGACGCGCGCGTCCGACCCCTTGAAGTCGAACCGGTTGCCGATCTCCTTGTTGGCTTGGTCCAGGGCGTTGCGCACCTCGACCAGGTTCGCTTCCGAGACGATGTCGAATGAGGGCATGGCGGTTTCCGTGTTCGGGGTTGCGACCAGAGGGTGTCAGGGCAGGATCTTCTCGAAGAACATCGCCCGACCCATCGCCGGATCGAGCTCGTAGCCCGCGAATCCGGCCTTCAGGTAGGCGCTGATCGCCCCTCGGTTGCCTTCGAGGACCTCGAGCGTCAGCTTGCAGCAGCCGCGCGCGCGGGCGTGGGCCTCGGCGGCGGCCAGCAGCGCGGTGCCCACGCCGTGGCGATGCAGGGTCGGGGTCACGGCGATGTCGTGCACGTTCAGCAGTGGCCGCGCCTTGAAGGTGGAGACGCCCTCGAAGCAGTTGATCACGCCCACCGGCCGTTCGCCCTGCCAGGCGAGCCAGCCCGCGTAGTGGGGCGTGCGTTCGAGCAGGCCGGGCAGCGCCTGCCGGGCGGGGGCGTCCAGGGGGTAGCCGCGACCGGTCGGGCCGGCGGCGTATTCGTCGAGCAGCGCCAGCAGGGCGGCCGCGTGCTCGGGCCGGCCGGGCTCCAGGCGTTCGATCGCGATCGGCTGGTGGGAAGGGGTGTTCATCCGGTGAATCTTACCGGTTGGCCGTGGGCCGCCGACAGGGGCGAAACCCTGGGGATGCCGGTGCTACCATTCACGATCCCACAAGACCACACCACGCGAGAGGACACCCATGAACCGACTCCAGGCCTGGATTCCGTGCGCGGCCATCGCCTTGCTGGCCGGCTGCGTCAGCACCGGCCCCAAAATGGGCGACGAGAGCGCCAAGACGGTTGCCACCGGTTCGGCAGGTGGCGCCACCGCGACCAACGAGAACAAGCAGCTCGAGAAGTGCGACGCCTCGCTGGGCACGCTGGCGGTGGTCGAGGACCAGTCCCAGCCGTGGTTCGGACAGCTCACGCGCGATTACCGTCTCACCTCCACCGTGCCGCTGATCCGCCTGCTGGTGCAGCAGTCCAACTGCTTCGTGATCGTCGAGCGCGGCCGCGCGTTCAATCAGATGCAGCAGGAGCGCGCGCTGCGCGACAGTGGCGAGATGCGCGCCGGCAGCCGGATGGGACCGGGCCAGATCGTCGCGGCCGACTACAGCATGAACCCCACCATCTCCTTCAGCCAGAAGGACGCCGGCGGCATGGGGGGCGCGTTGGGCGGCTTGTCCCGCGGCCTGGGCGTGCTGGGCGCCGTGGCCGGCAGCCTGCGCTTCAGCGAGGCCTCCACGATGCTCACGCTGATCGACAACCGGTCCGGCGTGCAACTCGCGGCGGCCGAGGGCAGCTCGAAGAACACCGATTTCGGCCTGTGGGGCGGCCTGTTCGGCGGCAGCGCGGGCGGGGCGCTGGGCGGCTACACCAACACCCCCGAAGGCAAGGTGCTGGCGGCGGCATTCGCCGACGCCTACAACCAGATGGTCCGGGCGGTGAAGAACTACAAGGCCCAGACGGTCAAGGGCGGCCTGGGCACCGGCGGCACGCTGGGCGTGCAGGGCGGCAGCACCCCGGCCTCCCAGGCGGTCGACAGCTCTCAGGTGGCGCCCGCCAGCACCGCGGCGCCCGCCGCCGCGCCCGCCGCGGCCAAACCGGCGGCCAAGCCGGCGGCCAAGCCCACCACCCGCACCACCACCAGCACCACGAAGAAGAAGTGATGCCGGCCGGCCCGGCGGGGGTTCACCCCCGGCGGGCCTCCAGGGCCTCCCAGCGCTCGAGACAGTCCAGCAGCTCGGTCTCGATCTGCGCGAATCGCTCGTTCATCGCCTTCAGGGTGGCGGCCCCGCCGTCCGCGCCGCTGCCGTCCCGGTAGGTGGCCGGGTCGGCCAGTTGTTCGCCCAGGCGCTTCTGTTCGGCCTCCAGCGCGGCGATGCGTTCGGGCAGCGCCTCGAGCTCGCGCTGCTCCTTGTAGCTCAGCTTGGTCCTCGGGGTCTCGCGCCGCGCCGTGGCCGGCACTGCCGCGGGAGGATCGCGTGACTTGCCCGCTGTGCGCGCCGGGGCGCCCTGGGCCGCCGCCTGGCGGGCGCGGGCCGCTTCGATGTCGCTCCAACCCCCCGCGTACTCGCGCCAGTGGCCGTCGCCCTCGTGCGCCAGGCACTGGGTGACGACCGCATCGAGGAACGCGCGGTCGTGGCTGACCAGCAGCAGCGTGCCGGTGTACTCGTTGAGCAGTTCCTCGAGCAGCTCCAGGGTGTCGATGTCGAGGTCGTTCGTGGGTTCGTCGAGCACCAGCACGTTGGCCGGACGCGCGAACAACCGCGCCAGCAGCAGCCGATTGCGCTCGCCGCCGGACAGGGTGCGCACCGGCGAGCGGGCGCGGGCGGGGTCGAACAAGAAGCGCTCCAGGTAGCTCATCACGTGGATGCGCTGCCCGGCGATCTCGATCCACTCGGAGCCCGGCGAGATCGTGTCGACCACGCTGGCCTGCGGATCGAGCTGCTCGCGCAACTGGTCGAAATAGGCCACCTGCCGCTGCGTGCCCAGCAGCACTTCGCCCTGGGTGGGGGGGATCTCGCCGAGCAGGGTGCGCAGCAAGGTCGTCTTGCCCGCGCCATTGCCCCCGACGATGCCAACGTGATCGCCCCGCTGGATGATCGCGCTGACGTCGCGCAGCACCACGTGATCGCCGAAGGCCACGGTGACGTGGCGAAGTTCGGCCACGCGCTTGCCGGAGCGTTCACCCGCATCCACCTCCAGGCGCGTGCTGCCCAGGCGCTCGCGTCGCGCCTCGCGCTGGGCGCGAAGCGCCTGCAGCCGGCGCACCCGGCCCTCGTTGCGGGTGCGCCGTGCCTCGACCCCCTTGCGGATCCAGACCTCCTCCTGCGAGAGCAGCTTGTCGAAGCGCTCGCGCTCCAGCGCCTCGGCGGCGAGCTCGTCGGCCTTGCGTTTCAGGTAGGTGGCGAAGTCGCCCGGGTAGCTGCGCAACTGTCCACGATCGAGTTCCAGGATGCGGGTCGCGACCGCGTCCAGGAAGCGCCGGTCGTGGGTGATCATCAGCAGCGCCCCCCGGTGGGCCCGCAGCACGCCCTCGAGCCAGACGATCGCGTCGATGTCCAGGTGGTTCGTCGGTTCGTCCAGCAGCAGCAGGTCGGGCTCGCGGACCATCTCGCGGGCCAGGGCGACGCGTTTTCTCATCCCGCCCGAGAGGGTGTCGACCGCGCGGTCGCCCTGCAGCGCGAAGCGCGACAGCGCGGCGTCCACGCGGTGCTCGGCCGTCCACGCATCGTGTTCGTCGAGCTCGGCGCGCAAGGGCCGGGCCACGGCCTCGCGGATCGTGTCGCCCGCGTCGAAATCGGGTTCCTGAGGCAGATAGGCCACGCGCACGCCGCTGGCGCGGCGGATCTCGCCCGCGTCCAGCGCAATCTGCCCGGCGATCGCCTTGAGCAGCGAGGACTTGCCGGTGCCGTTTCGCCCGATCAGGCCAATGCGTTCGCCCGGTTCGATCGAGAGATCGACTCCCGAGAGCAGGGCGTGATGGCCGAAGGCGAGTTCGGCCCCTTGGACAGTCAGCAGGGCCATGAGAGACGGGCGGTGGCGGGCTCGGGAAAGCCGGCGATTATACGGGCCCCCCGCGCGGCGCCGGACGCGCGGCTCAGGCGACCTGCGGCAGTTCGATGAAGAAGGTCGAGCCCTTGCCCGGCTGGCTGCGCAGCCCGGCCTTGCCGCCGTGCAGTTCGGCCACCCGCTTGACGATCGCCAGGCCCAGCCCCGCGCTGCCGCGCAGCTCCCGGTGACGGGTGGTCTGGTAGAAGCGCTCGAACACGCGCGGCTGGTCCTCCAGCGCCACGCCCGGGCCGGTGTCGCTGACCTCCAGGCGCAGACCCTTGCCCTCGCGCAGCACGCTGACCCGCACCACGCCCCCGGGCGGCGTCACGCGCATCGCGTTGTCCAGCAGGTTCGCCAGTGCGCGTTCGATCAGGGCGGCGTCCACCGGCGCCAGCGGCAGGCCGTCGGGGTAGTCGAGCTCGAGCTTCAGGCCGGCCCGCTCGGCGGTGGCCACGAAACGCTGGACCACGTCGTCGGCGAGCTCGCCGATCGCGATCGGTTCCGGATGGGTCTTGAACTCGGGGTTGTCCAGGCGCGAGAGCTCGTTGAGCGCATCAGTCAGGCGCTTGAGGTGCTGCGCGTTCTGCTCGGCGCGCGCGAGGTAGTCGCGCTGCTCCTGGGCCGACAGCGTGTCGCCCTTCATCCGCACGGTGTCGAGCAGGCCGATCAGCGCGGTCAGCGGCGTGCGCAGGTCGTGCGAGACGCTGGCGACCATCTCCCGGCGCTTGTTGTCGATGTCCTTGACCCGCTGGGTCTCGAGATTCAGCCGTTCGAAGGTCTCGCGGAACGTGCGCGACAGCCGCCCCACTTCGTCGTCGCGGCCGCAGTTGGGCACGAACGAGCCGCACACCGACTGCGCGAAGCCGGACTCACGCACGTTCTCGACGACCCGTGTCAGCTCGATCAGCGGCCGGGTGAGCACCGCGATCATGGAGATGGTCAGCAGCACGCCCAGGGAGAGGGTCATCAGCGAGACCGTCACCGCGGTGCGCACCGCGTAGCTGCGCATCAGCTCGGGCGTGCTCGAGCCCAGGTTGGCCGAGCGCGCGACGACGTACAGCCAGCCCATGGTCTGGCCATCGCGCTGCACCGGGCGCGCGGCGACCAGGCAGGTCTTCGATTCGTGGTCCGGGTCGTCGGAGATCACCGGCGCGTCGGATTGGGTGTCGAGCGCCCCGCGCACCGGGGTGAGGTCCACCCGGAAACCGCTCCAGAACGGGCGGGCGTCGCCCGCCGAGGCGAGCACCTTGCCCTCGGTGTCCAGCAGGTACAGGCCGGTGTTGGGAGAGTACAGAACGTACTCGCGCAGGCGCGACGAGAACTGGGCGGGGTCGCGCTCGTAGGTCTCCCACAGGTCGGGATGCATCTCGATCACGCGCTCGATGAAGCGCACCGACTTCTCGTAGGCCACGTCGAGGTAGTAGCCGCGCACCGCGGTGAACATGATGAACGCGAGCAGTCCGGCCGTCAGGAAGCCGAACGTGGCCACCAGCGCGAGCACCCGGAATCGCAGGGATTTCATCGCCGGGCCACTCAGCGCTGGTCGGTGAAGCGGTAGCCCACGCCGCGCACCGTCAGCACGTAGCGCGGGTTGGCGGGGTCCGACTCGATCTTCGAGCGCAGTCGGTTGATGTGCGTGTTCACGTTGTGCTCGTAGCCTTCGAAGGTGGTGCCCCAGACCGCGTCGAGCAGCTGCATGCGGGTGAACGCCCGCCCCGGGTTGCGGGCGAAGTGCAGCAGCAGGTCGAACTCCTTGGCCGTCAGCGGGACCGGGCGCGCGCCCAGTCGGACCTCCCGGCTGGCGGTGTCGATCGTGAGTTCGCCGAAGACCAGGCGCTCGTCTTCGTCGGTGCCGCCACCGCCACCCTGACGGTCGGCCCGCCGGAAGATCGCCTTGACCCGGGCCTGCAGCTCCGGGATCGAGAACGGTTTGGTGAGGTAGTCGTCGGCGCCCAGCTCCAGGCCCAGCACCCGGTCGATCTCGCCGGAGCGCGCGGTGAGCATCAGCACCGGGGTGTCGATCCGGTCGATCCGCAGGGACCTCACCACGTCCAGGCCGTCGCGCACCGGCAGCATCACGTCGAGCACCACCAGGTCGTAGCGACCGGCACGCGCCGCCTCGTAGCCCTTGCCGCCGTCGTGGGCGCAGTCGACCTGGTGACCGAGGTCGCGAAGGTGCATCGCGATGAGGTCAGCGATGTCCTTCTGGTCTTCGACAACGAGAATCCGGCGGCGTTCCATGGGCGGGCTCCGAAGGCGTGCAGCATAGTCGGTGCCGTCGGGGGGCGGAAGGGTGGTGCACACCGGGGAATGCTTTCGAGACCAAAACGTTATCTCCGGGTGACGGCGGGGAAAACTGCGCTGGTCACACTGGGGTCTCCGGTCATCGGAACTTTTCGAAGGACACACAGATGAGTGCCATTGCCCTTGCCCCTTCCGCCGGTGTCTCCGCCGCCAGCCTGGCGGCGAGCGCGACGGTCAACGCGGCCGCCGCCGCGATCGATTTCGCCAAGCACCGCGCCGCGATGCTGCGTTTCGCGCGGCGGCGCATCCGTGACGAGGAACTCGCCGAAGACGCGGTGCAGGACGCGCTGGTGGCCGCGATGTCCAGCCGGGACAGCTTCCAGGGCAAATCGGCCCTGCGCACCTGGCTGATCGGCATCCTGAACCACAAGATCCAGGACGTCTTTCGCCGGGAGTCGCGCTACGTGCGCCAGAACACACCGGCCGACGACGAAACCGACGGCTCGGCCGACGACGCGCTGCTGGAGATGCTGCCGGCGATCGCGGCGGGCGACACCCACGATCCCCTGCGCGAGGTGGCCCGGCGGCGCATGCACGCGCAGCTGATGCGCGAGATCGAGGCCTTGCCGCCCACGCTGAAGGAGGCCTTCGTGCTGCAGGTGATCGAGGGGCTGTCCACCGAGGAGGTCTGCCAGCGCCTGAACATCACCGAGGCCAACGCCTGGGTCCGGCTGCATCGGGCGCGCAAGCGCCTGGCCGAGCGGATGCGCGACCACCTCGGCTAAGGGGCCGCTGGCGCGGGTCGGGTTTCCCAAGGCGAAATTCGATCCGCGCGTGCCGCCGAGCGGACCCGGCCCGGGTCCGTCGCGTTGACACTGGCGACGGGGGTATGGTTCAGTCGCCCGATGAACCGTGCTCACCTTGCCGAAGGCCCGTTGTCGGGCCTGCGTGTCCTTGAACTGGGCGATCTGCCCGCCGGCGCGTACACCGCCCGATTCTTCGCCGATTTCGGCGCCGATGTTTTGAAGATCGAACCCCGGGCCGGGGACCCGGCCCGGGGCAGCGCGCCACGCCTGAACGGCGCCGCCTCCGATCTGGGCAGCGGCTGGTTCGCCTTCCTGAATTTCGGCAAGTCGAGCGCGGTGGTCGATCCCGACGATCCGGCGCATCGCACCGCGCTGGCCGAACGACTCGGGCAGGCCGATGTGATCATCGATTCCCTGCCGGCAGCGCGTCGCGAGGTGCTGGGCATCGATCACGAGGCCTTGCGCCGGGCCTGGCCGGGCCTGGTGATCGCCGACTTGAGCTGGTTCGGCCACCGCGGGCCGTACGCGGGCTACCGGGGCACCGATGCGGTCTGCCGGGCACTGGCCGGCCAGGTGCAGCTGATCGGGCCGGCCGAGGGGCCGCCGCTGGCGCTGCCCGATTTCCAATCCGCGATCGTCGGCGGCCTGTCGACCTTCATCGCGCTGATGGCGGGTTTGCCGTGCGCCAGTCGCGGCGAGGGGATGCGCTGGGAGGTGAGCCTGCTCGAGGCGGTGATCGCGCTGGCCGAGTACCAGGCCTGCGAGGCCCAGCCCACCGGCCGCAGCCAGCCCCGCCTGGGGATCAACCGGTTCACGCCCACCTACCCGATGGGGGTCTACCGGTGCCAGCAGGGCTGGCTGGGCATCACGGTCGTCACACCGCACCAATGGGCGGCGCTGTGCGAGATGCTCGGCCTGGAATCCCTGGCGCATCACCCCGACTACCACATGGGGCCGGACCGGCTGCGCTTCGCGGACACGCTCGAACCGGCGATCACCGCGGCGCTGGCCTCGCACACCGCCGAGCACTGGTTCGAGCGCGGCCTGGAGCTGAAGCTGCCGTTCGCGGTGGTGCCCGACATGGCCGGGGTGCTCGGCACCGCGGTGTTCCGCGAGCGGGGCACGATCGTGCCGGTGACGGCGGGCGAGCTGCGCTTCGAGACGCCCGGTTCCCCCTTGCACCTCACCCGCACGCCGGCCCGGCCGGGCGGCGAGGTCCCCGCCCTGGGTGGCACCCCGATCGCGCAGGCCTGGAAAGACCCCGTGTCCGTCCCGGTGTTCCGCGGGCCGCGGCGCCGGCCCTCGCCGGACGTGGGCCCGCTCGCCGGGGTGCGGATCATCGATCTCTCGATGGGCTGGGCCGGGCCCTTGTGCACGCGCCAGATGGCCGACCTGGGCGCCGACGTGATCAAGGTCGAGGCCTGCGGCTATCCCGACTGGTGGCGCGGCACCAGCCAGAGCATGGTCGAGTACGAGCAGCAGCTGTATGAGAAGTTGCCCCGTTTCCTCGCGATGAACCGCAACAAGCGCGGCATCACGTTGGACCTCACCTCCCCGCGGGGCGCCGAACTGCTCAAGGAGCTGGTGCGCGGGGCCGATGCGGTGGTCGAGAACTACTCCAGCCAGGTGCTGCCGAAGCTGGGCCTGGGCTATGCCGAGCTCTCGCAGGTGAACCCGTCGCTGGTGATGGTGTCGATGGCCGCCTACGGGGCCACCGGCGCCTGGAGCGATTGCCGCGCCTATGGTTCCACGCTGGAACACGGCTCGGGCCTGCCCAGCGTCTCCGGGCGCGAGGGCGATCCGCCGGTGATGAACCACATCGCGCACGGCGACGCGGTGGGCGGGCTGAACGCGGCCTGCGCGCTGCTGGTGGCCCTGCGCCACCGCGAGCTCACCGGCGAGGGGCAGCACGTCGACCTCTCCCAGGTGGAGTGCATGCTGCCCTTCGCCGCCCCCTGGGCGATCGAACAGTCGGCCAACGGACGCGTGTCGCCGCGCACCGGCAACCGCCACTGGCAGCAGGCCCCGCATGGCATCTACCGCTGTCAGGGCGAGGACGCCTGGGTGCTGATCGCCGTCACCGACGATGCGGCCTGGCAGGCCCTGTGTCTGGTGCTCGGGCAGCCGGAGATGGCGGCCGACCCCAGGCTCGCGCGGCTGGAGGGGCGCCTGGCGCAGGCCGACCGGATCGACGCGGTGGTGTCGGCCTGGTGCGCGCAGCGCGCGCCGGACGCCGCGATGCACGCGCTGCAGGCGGCGGGGGTGGCGGCAGGCACGGTGCGTGTGCCGGTCGACCTGTATCAGGACCCGCACCTGGTGGCCCGGGGCGCCTTCCAGACGGTGCAGCGCCCCTTCGTCGGGGCGCACCCGCTGTTTCCCGCCCCTTTCCGCCAGGGCGAGGCGCCGCTGCCGATCCGTTGGCCGGCCCCCACGATGGGGCAATTCAACCGCGAGGTGTTCGGCGAGGTGCTCGGGCTGGACGACGCCGCCCTGGCGGCGCTGAGCGAGGAGGGCGTGATCGGCGAGCGCCCGCTGCCGCCGGCGCAACGCAAGCGCAACGTCCGGGCGGCCCGCTGATCCGATGAGCGAGCCCACCGCCGCCACGCCGTTGTTGTCGGTCCAGGACCTCAGCATCCACTTCAAGGGCGTGGATCGCGAGGTCCAGGCCACCCGGGGCATCGACTTCACGCTGCGCGCGGGCGAGCGCGTGGGCATCGTCGGCGAGAGCGGCTGCGGCAAGACGGTCACCGGCCTGTCGATCCTGCGCCTGCTGCCCGCGCATTCCAGCCGTGTGACCGGGCGCATCCTGTTCGAAGGCCGCGACCTGCTCGCGCTGAGCCCGCGCGAGATGCGTGCGGTGCGTGGCGCGGAGATCGGCATGATCTTCCAGGAACCGATGAGCGCGCTCGACCCGGTGTTCACGATCGGCGAGCAGATCGGCGAGACGCTGCGCACGCACCGCGGCCTCACGCGAAGCCAGGCGCGCGCCCGCGCGATCGAGGCGCTGGGCGCGGTGGGCATTCCGCTGCCGCAACGGCGGGTCGACGAATACCCTCACCAGCTCTCCGGCGGCATGCGCCAGCGGGCGATGATCGCGATCGCGCTGGCCTGCGAACCCAAGCTGCTGGTGGCCGACGAACCGACGACCGCGTTGGACGTGACCATCCAGGCGCAGATCATCCGGCTGCTGGTCGATCTCTCGCGGCGGCTGGGCACCGCGCTGCTGTTCATCACGCACGACCTCGGCGTGGTCGCCGAGACCTGCGACCGGCTGCTGACGATGTACGCCGGCGAGGTGGTGGAGGACGCCCGCGTGGACGATGCGCTGATCCGTCCGCGCCACCCGTACACCTCGGGGCTGCTGCGCTCGATCCCGCGGCTGAGCCCGCGCAAGACGGTGCTGCCGTCGGTGCCCGGACGCGTGCCCTCGCTGACCGCGATGCCCTCGGGCTGCCGCTTCGGGCCGCGCTGCCCGCACGCGGCGCCCGGCTGCGCGGCGCCGCAGGTGTTGCAGCCGCTCGAGAACGCCCGGCGGGCGCGCTGTGCCCGCCAGGCCGAACTGACCCTGCCCGGAGCGCTGGCGTGAGCGGCAGGCCCGGGACGCCCGACTGGCTCGTCGAGGTCGACGAGCTGAAGGTGCACTTCCCCACCGGCAGTGGTGGCGAGACGGTGAAGGCGGTGGACGGCGTGAGCTTCGCCGTGCGCGCGGGCGAGACCTTCGGTGTGATCGGCGAGTCCGGCTCGGGCAAGTCGACGCTGGGGCGCGCGCTGGTGATGCTGCTCAAGCCCACCGCCGGAGGGCTTCGCCTGGCGGGCCAGGACCCGCACGCGCTGGGCGCGGCCGCGCTGCGCACGATGCGTCGCGACTACCAGGTGGTCTTCCAGGACCCGAACGCGGCGCTCAATCCGCGGATGACGATCGGCGATTCGGTGCGCGAGCCGCTGGACATCCTGGGCGAGCTGCCGATCGCGCGGCGTCGCGAACGGGTGCGCGAGGTGCTCGAGCGGGTGGGCCTGGGGGGCGACTACGCGCTGCGCTATCCGCACGAACTGTCGGGCGGGCAGAAGCAGCGGGTGAACATCGCGCGCGTGCTGATGCTGCGCCCGAAGATGATCGTCTGCGACGAGGTGGTCGCGGCGCTGGACGTCTCGATCCAGGCGGACATGCTGAACCTCTTCGCCGACCTGCAGCGCGAGTTCGGGCTGACCTACGTGTTCATCACCCACGACCTGGGGGTGGTCTCCCACGTCAGCGACCGGATCGCGGTGATGTACCTGGGGCGCTTCGTCGAACTCGCCGACGCGCAGGCGCTGGCCGATGCCCCGCTGCACCCGTACACGCAGGCGCTGCTGTCTTCCGAGCCGGTGCCGCTGCCCTCGACGATGCGCACCGCCGAGAAGCCGGTGCTGGCCGGCGAGATCCCGAGCCCGATCTCGCCGCCCTCCGGCTGCCGCTTCCGAACCCGTTGCCCGCGCGCCGTGGACGAGTGCGCCACGCGCGAGCCGGCGTGGCGTGAACCCTTGCCGGGCCACTGGGTGGCCTGTCACTTCGCCGAGCCCGCGAGGGCCGGCTGATCCGACCCCAGAACGAGGAGACCCGCATGACCCCGAACCCGACGCCCCCGACCGACGCCGACCGTGACGAAACCGCGTTCCGGGTCACCCGGCGCGAGATGATCGGCCTGATCACCGGGGCCTTCACGCTGGGGCCGTCGGCCGCGGCGATCGCGCAGGGCGCGCCCCGACGCGGCGGCGTGCTGAAGGTGGCCGCGCCGGCGAACCCCTCGAGCCTCGATCCGGCCACCGGCGGCGCGGGCACCGACCACGTGTTCCTCTACACGATGTTCGACACGCTGATCGAGTGGGAGTACGCCACGCTGCAGGCCAAGCCGGGCCTGGCCGAGTCCTGGAGCTTCACCGATCCGAAGACGATGGTGCTGAACCTGCGCAAGGGCGTGGTGTTCCACGACGGCTCGCCGTTCGACGCGGCCGCGGTGAAGTTCAACCTCGAGCGGGCCAAGACCGCGCCGCGCTCGAACATCAAGGCCGATCTGGCCACGGTCGAGTCCGTCGAGGCCACCGGCTCGCACCAGGTCACGCTGAAGCTGAACCAGCCCGACGCCGCGTTGCCGCTGATCCTGTCGGACCGCGCCGGCATGATGGCCTCGCCGAAGGCGATCCAGGCGCTGGGCAACGAACACGACCGCAAGCCGGTGGGCACCGGCCCGTGGCGCATCGTCAATTGGTCCGATGGCGAGAAGGTCTCGGTGACCCGCAACGAGAAGTACTGGAAGGCCGGGATGCCCTACCTCGATGGCATCGAGATGCAGATCATCATCGAGGTGAACACCGGCCTGCGCTCGGTGGTGGCGGGGCAGAACGACTACGTCTATTTCCTGTCGCCGCAGCAGCGCGCGATCATCGACCGCTCCAAGCTGGGCGCCAACAGCGGCCCGACGCTGTACTGCGTGCAGCTGTACATGAACTACGGCCGCGCGCCGCTGAACGACGTGCGGGTGCGTCGCGCGATCAATCACGCGATCGATCGCGAGGCCTTCGTGAAGGCGACGATGAACGGCCTGGCGGAGGTGGCCTGGACGCAGTTGCCCAGCGCGCACTGGGCCTACGACAAGTCCCTGGTCAATGCGTTCCCGCACAACATCGACACCGCCAAGAAGCTGCTGGCCGAGGCCGGCCACAAGGACGGCCTGGACCTGAACCTGCTGGGCTACACCGATCAGCGCGCGGTGCAGCGCCAGGAGGTGCTGATGGAGCAGCTGCGCAAGGCGGGCTTCCGAGTGAAGTTCACCAACGGCTCGATCGCCGACATGAGCGCGAAGTTCTTCCAGCAGAACGGCGACGGCCTGCTGTCGGCGTGGACCGGCCGCCCCGACCCCTCGCTGACCTTCTCGCTGATGTACATGAAGACCGCCTACTTCAACGCGGGCAAGGCCGAGCCGGCGCCGGAGCTGACCGCTGCGATCCTGGCCAGCCGCGCCTCCACCGACATCGAGGCGCGCAAGCGCGAGCTCTCGAAGGTGATGAAGATCATCAGCGACCAGGCGCTGGTGGCGCCGCTGTTCTTCCAGCTCGAGCTCGATGCCCACGCGAAGAAGGTCCAGGGCTACAAGACGAACCTGCTGGGCAAGCCGAAGTTCGAGAACGTCTGGCTGTCCGAGTGACGACGGAAGCCCCCCGCGATGCTCGCCCGTGACCGCTGGAAGCTGATCGGCTGGCGCCTGCTGCAGTTCGTGCCGGTGATCGTGATGGCCACGTTCATCGTGTTCGGGCTGATGCAGCTCGTGCCGGGCGACATCGCGGTCACGCTGGCCGGCGAGAACCCCAGCGACGCACGGATCGCCGAGCTGCGTCGGCTGCTCGGGCTGGATCGCCCGCTGCTGGCGCAATACGGCAACTGGTTGTGGGACGCGCTGCACTTCGACCTCGGGAAATCGATGCTCTCGGGCGAGCCGGTGCTCGCGTCGATCCTCAAGCGCTTTCCCACCACGCTACAGGTGGTGTTGTTCGCGTTGTCGCTGTCGCTGCTGGTCGGCGTGCCGATGGGCATCCTGGCGGCGCTGCGCCCGAACAGCCGGATCGACGCGTTCGTCACCAGCGTCGCCTCGCTGGGGGTCGCGCTTCCGAACTTCTGGCTCGCGATGCTGCTGGTCTCCACCTTCGCGCTGACGCTCGGCTGGCTGCCCGCCACCGGCGCGGTCGATTTCGCGAAGGACCCGGTCGCCTCGCTGAAGTCGGCGGTGCTGCCGGCCTGTGCGCTGGCCGCGGGCGGCGTGGCCGAGATCGCGCGGCAGCTGCGCGGCTCGCTCGTCGAGGTGCTGTCCTCGCAGTTCGTGCGCACGCTGCACGCCAAGGGCCTGCCGCCCTCGGCCATCCTGTGGCGCCATGGCCTGAAGAACGTCAGCGTGAACCTGCTGACGGTGATCGGCCTGATGTTCAACCGATTGCTCGGTGCCACGGTGGTGATCGAGTCGGTGTTCGCGATCCCGGGCGTGGGCAGCATGGTGGTGGCCTCGGCGATCCAGAAGGATTTCCCGGTGATCCAGGGAGTGGTGCTGGCGATGGTGATGATCGTGATCACGTTGAACCTGGTGATCGACGTGCTGTACACCGTGGTCGATCCGCGGGTGGGGCGACGGTGAGCGCGCCCGCCGTGAAGGACCCCGTCACCCGGCCCGGCGGCGTCGCCGATCTGCCGGACACCCCCGCGCCGGCGGGCCGGCTGGTGCGCTTCGGGCGCTGGTTGCGCCGCGACCTGCGTGCGGCGCTCAGCCTGGGCTTCCTGGTGACGCTGTTCGTGGTCGCGATCTTCGCGAGCCAGATCGCGCCCTATCCCCCGACCCAGCAGGACGTCAACAACACGCTGCTGGCCCCGGACGCCGCGCACCTGCTGGGCACCGACGACCTGGGGCGCGACGTCTTCAGCCGCCTGATCCACGGTGCGCCGGCCACGTTGTACGCGAGCTTTCTGGCGGTGTCGGTCGGCCTGATGATCGGACTGCCGGTGGGGCTCCTGGCCGGCTTCCTGGGCGGCTGGGTCGACGACGTGATCGGACGGCTGATCGACACGCTGCTGTCGTTCCCGGCGATCGTGCTGGCGATCGCGGTGACCGGTGCGCTGGGCATCGGCCTGACCAACAGCATGATCGCGGTGGGGATCGTGTTCTCCCCGCAGCTCGCGCGGCTGGCGCGGGCGCAGACGCTGATCGTCAAGCAGGAGCTCTACGTGGACGCGGCCCGCGTGTTCGGCGCGAGCCTGCCGCGCCTGCTGTGGAAGCACATCCTGCCCAACGCGGTGCAGCCGGTGATCGTGCAGGTCACGTTGCTGCTGGCGGTGGCGCTGCTGGCCGAGGCGAGCCTGAGCTTTCTCGGCCTGGGCGTGCAGCCGCCGCGGCCGAGCTGGGGCGCGATGCTCGCGCGTGCGTATCAGTACATGGAGATCGCGCCGGAGCAGATGTATGCGCCGGGCATCGCGATCCTGCTCACCGCGCTCAGCTTCAACGCGCTGGGCGAGTCGATCCGGATCGCGCTCGATCCGACCCTGAAGCGTCGCTGAAGGCCCATGACATTCAAGAAACTGCTGATCGCCAACCGAGGCGAGATCGCGATCCGGATCGCGCGCGCGGCCGCCGGGCTGGGCATCGAGACCGTGTCCATCCATTCGCAGGACGACGCGCTGTCCTTGCACGTGCGCAAGACCGACGAGAGCCGGGCGTTGCCGGGCACCGGCGTGCCGGCCTACCTGGACATCGACGCGGTGATCGCCGCGGCCCGCGACGCGGGCTGCGACGCGGTGCATCCGGGCTACGGCTTCCTGGCCGAGAACCCGGCCTTCGCGCAGGCCTGCGCCAAGGCCGGCCTGGTGTTCGTCGGTCCCACGCCGCAGACGCTGGACCTGTTCGGTGACAAGGCCAAGGCGCGCGCGCTCGCCGCGCGTCTGGGCGTGCCGGTGCTGCCGGGCACGGGCGGCCCCACCTCGCTCGAGGAGGCGCACGCGTTCTTCGAGGCGCAGCGCGGCGGCGCGGGCGGCGAGGCCGCGGTGATGATCAAGGCGGTGGCCGGCGGCGGCGGGCGGGGCATGCGCATCGTGCGTCGGGCCGACGAACTGGCCGCGGCCTTCGAGCGTTGCCGCTCCGAGGCGCTGGCTTCCTTCGGCAATGCCGAGGTCTACGTCGAGCGCCTGTTCGAGTCGGCCCGGCACATCGAGGTCCAGGTGGTCGGCGATGGCTCCGGCGCGGTCACGCACCTGTGGGAGCGCGAGTGCAGCCTGCAGCGCGAGCGCCAGAAGGTGGTGGAGATCGCCCCGGCGCCCGGGTTGGACGGCGCGCTGCGCGATCGCCTGCTGCAGGCCTCGCTGGCGATGGCCTCGGACGTGCGCTATCGCAACGTGGGCACCTTCGAGTTCCTGGTCGACGCCTCGGGCAACGCGCACGCCGGCTTCGCCTTCATCGAGGCCAACCCGCGCCTGCAGGTCGAGCACACCGTGACCGAGGAGGTCACCGGCGTGGACATCGTGCAGACGCAGCTGCGCATCGCCGCCGGGGCGAGCCTGGTCGAGCTCGGCCTGAGCGGCACGGTGCCCGCGCCACTGGGCATGGCGATGCAGTTGCGCATCAACATGGAGACGCTCACCGCGCAGGGCACCGTCAAGCCGGCCGGCGGCGTGATCGCCGCCTTCGAACCGCCGCTGGGCCCGGGCGTGCGGGTGGACACCTTCGGCTACGGCGGCTATCGCACCAGCCCGCGCTACGACTCGCTGCTGGCCAAACTGATCGTGCACGTGCGATCCGGAGGCCTGCCCGAGGTGGCGGCCAAGGCGTATCGCGCGCTGTGCGAGTTCCGCATCGAGGGGGTGCCCACCAACCTGGGCGTGCTGCAGAACCTGATGCGACTGCCGCTGTTCCTCGAAGGTGCGATCGACACGCGCTTCATCGAGCGCCATGCGGCCGAGATCGTGGCTGACGGGGGCGCGCATCGGCGGCTCTTCCACGAGGCCGGCGCGCGCGGCGCGGGGCCCCGGCGGGCCGGCGCCCAGATCGATCGCAGCGATCCGCTGGCGGTGCTGCGCCATGGCAAGGACGACAGCGCGGGTTCGTCCCCGGACGTACCGGTCGACGACGCGCCGGTGGCGACCCATGCCCCGGCGGATGCGCCCGATGGTTGCACGGCGTTGCCGGCGCCGATCCAGGGCACGATCGTCAGCATCGCGGTCGCGGTCGGCGACACCGTGCGGCCCGGCCAGGCGCTGCTGGTGATGGAAGCGATGAAGATGGAGCACGTGATCGAGGCGTCGGCCGGGGGCATCGTGCGCGAGGTGCTGGTGGCGCCGGGCGACTCGCTGCTCGAGGGGCAGCCGCTGCTGTTCATCGAGCCGGCGGACGTCGCGGGTCCGGCGCAGCGCGAAGCCGCGGCGGTGGACCTCGACGCGATCCGTCCGGACCTCGCCGAGGTGCTGGCGCGTCAGGCCTTCACGAAGGACGAGAACCGCCCGGATGCGGTGGCCAAGCGGCGCAAGACCGGCCAGCGCACCGCGCGCGAAAACATCCTCGACCTGTGCGATCCCGATTCGTTCACCGAGTATGGTTCGCTGGTGATCGCGGCGCGCCGCCAGCGCAACACGATCGACGAACTGATCCGAACCACGCCGGCCGATGGCCTGGTGATGGGCCTGGGCCGTGTCAATGGCGCGCACTTCCCCGACGAAGCCTCGCGCTGCGTCGCGATGTCCTACGACTACACCGTGCTGGCGGGCACCCAGGGCAAGAAGAACCACGCCAAGAAGGACCGGATGTTCGAGATCGCGGCGAAGTGGCAGCTGCCACTGGTGCTGTTCGCCGAAGGTGGCGGTGGTCGCCCCGGCGACACCGACCAGGTCTTCGCGGCGAACCTGATCACTTCGGCGTTCAATCTCTTCGCCAAGCTGAGCGGACTGGTCCCGCTGGTGGGCGTGGCCTCCGGACGCTGCTTCGCCGGCAATGCGGTGCTGCTGGGCTGCTGCGACGTGGTGATCGCCACCGAGAACGCGACGATCGGCATGGGCGGTCCGGCGATGATCGAGGGCGGTGGCCTGGGCATCTTCAAGCCGGAGGAGGTGGGTCCGATCGAGATGCAGACGCGCAATGGCGTGGTCGACATCGCGGTCAAGGACGAGGCCGAGGCGGTGAAGGTGGCCAAGCAGTACCTGTCGTATTTCCAGGGGGCGCTGACGGACTGGCAGTGCGCCGACCAGCGCGAGTTGCGCAGCGCGATCCCCGAGAACCGGCTGCGGGTCTACGACGTGCGTCGGGTGATCCGCCTGATCGCCGACACCGACAGCGTGCTGGAACTGCGGCCGCGATTCGGCCAGGCGATGATCACCGCGTTCATCCGCATCGAAGGCCGGCCGATGGGGCTGATCGCGAACAACGCCGCGCACCTGGGTGGTGCGATCGACAGCGACGCGGCCGACAAGGTCGCGCGCTTCATGCAGCTGTGCGATGCGTTCGACATCCCGCTGCTGTCGCTGTGCGACACCCCCGGCAACATGGTCGGGCCGGCCTTCGAGGAGACCGCGCTGGTGCGTCATTGCTGCCGTCCCTTCGTGATCGGTGCCAACCTCGAGGTGCCGGTGTTCACCGTGGTGCTGCGCAAGGCCTATGGCCTCGGGGCGCAGGGCATGGCGGGCGGGGGCTTTCACGCGCCTTTCTTCGCGGTGGCCTGGCCCACCGGCGAGTTCGGCGGCATGGGCCTGGAGGGCGCGGTGAAGCTGGGCTACCGCAACGAGCTCGCCGCGATCGAGGACCCGGTCGAGCGCAAGGCCGCGTTCGACAAGCGGGTCGCCGGCATGTACGAGCAGGGCAAGGCGTTGTCGGCGGCCGCGCTGTTCGAGCTCGACGACGTGATCGATCCCGCCGACACGCGCCGCTGGATCCTGGCGGGCCTGCGCTCGCTGCCGCCGAAGGCGCCGCGTTCCGGCAAGCGCCGCGCCTGGGTCGACACCTGGTGAACAGGGGCGCGATTCGAGGCGACCCTCGAATCGCACGCCGCGGCCGGGCGGGGGTCCGGCGCGATTGACATCGCTCATCGCGGCCGGGCGTGCGCGCGCCTAGGCTGATCGCATGACGACGCATCAGCGCCCGCGCGGGATCTTCGCGCTCCTCGGAATGCTTCTGGCGGCCTGCCTGGCCGCCTGTTCGGCCGATCGTGACGGTTCCCTGGCGCAGCCGTCGCCACCGCCCGTCTCGAACCCGGCCGGCCCGACCCACACGTACACCTTCGAGAGCGGCCCGGTGCGTCCGATCGCGCTGTCACCGGACGGCCGGCGCCTGTTCGTGGCCAACACCGCGGCGGGCACGCTGGACATCCTCGCGGTGACCGACGAGGGACTCGCCCCGGGTGCGTCGGTGCCGGTGGGCGTGGACCCGGTGGCGGTCGCGGTGCGCGACGATGGCGAGGTGTGGGTGGTGAATCACCTCTCCGACAGCGTCAGCGTGGTCGACGTGGCGAGCGACCCGCCTCGTGTGCGGCGCACGCTGCTGGTGGGCGACGAGCCGCGTGACATCGTCTTCGCCGGCCCCGGGCGGGCGCGGGCGTTCATCACCACCGCGCACCGGGGCCAGCAGCGGGGTTCCCCTGATCTGGCGGGCGTGCCCGGCGCGGGCGATCCACAGCTCACCACGCCCGGCGTGGGGCGGGCCGATGTCTGGGTGTTCGATGCCGGGAACATCGGCGACACGCTCGGCGGCCGCCCGCTGGCGATCGTCGTGCTGCCCGGGGACACCCCGCGCGGGCTGGCCACGAGCCCGGACGGTGCGACGGTGTATGTCGCGGTCCATCATTCGGGCAACCGCACCACCGCGATCTCGTCGCACCTGCCTTGCGAGGGCTTCGATGTCGACACCCCGTGCACCGTGGACGCTCAGACGGTGCCGGGATCGGCGCCCGGACCCGCCACCGACGCGGCCGGCCGCCCGGCGCCTCGCGTGAGCGTGATCGTGAAGGCCGATGCCACCGGCGCCTGGCGCGATGCGCGGGGACGCGACTGGTCCTCGCTGGTGCGCTTCCAGCTGCCCGACGACGACGTCTTCGCGCTGGACGCTCGAACGCTCGCCACCACCGCGCGCTTCTCGCAGGTGGGCACCACGCTGTTCAACCTTGCGGTCAATCCGCGCAGCGGCGTGGTCTACGTCTCCAACACCGAGTCCCGCAACGACCTGCGATTCGAGGGCCCGGGACGCTTCGCCGGCACCACCCTGCAAGGGCACCTGGCCGAGGCGCGCATCACCGTGCTGCGCGATGCCGACGTGCTGCCGCGTCACCTGAACAAGCACCTGGACTACGCGCGCCGGCCGGCGCCGGCCGCGGCGCGCGCCCACAGCCTGGCCACGCCGCTGGACCTGGCGGTGTCGGCCGACGGTGCGACGTTGTACGTGGCCGCCTTCGGCTCGGCCAAGGTGGGCGTCTACCCGACGACATCGCTGCACGACGACAGCTTCGACCCGGTGCTGCTCGGCCCGCGGCACCTCGCGGTGAGCGGCGGGGGGCCCAGCGGACTGGCGCTGGACGAGGCACGCGGGCGCCTGTACGTGAGCACGCGGTTCGACAACGGGGTGTCGGTGATCGACCTCGCCGCACGTCGCGAACGCCAGCACCTGCGCCTGGCCGATCCCGAGGCGGGCGCGATCGTGCAGGGCCGTCCGCTCCTCTATGACGCGACGCAAAGTTCTTCCAATGGCGAGGCCTCGTGCGCGAGCTGCCACGTGTTCGGGCACGCCGATCAGCTCGCCTGGGATCTCGGCAATCCGGACGGCGCGGTCGTGTCGCTGCCGTCGGCGATCAAGTTCAACCTCGCCGCGCTCGGCAGCGGCGTCAACGGCAGCGGCAGCGTCTCCGAGCTGCACCCGATGAAGGGGCCGATGCTCACCCAGACGCTGCGCGGGATGGCGTTCCACGGCCCGATGCACTGGCGCGGCGACCGGGTGGTGGGCCCGTTCGGCGTCGACGCCGCGCTCGGCCCCCCCTTCGATGCCTCGATCTCCTTCATGAACTTCATCGGCGCCTTCGAGGACCTGCTCGGACGGGAGACGCCGCTGCCGGTGGCGTCGATGCGCGCGTTCACCGATTTCGCGCTGGCGATCGCCGCGCCACCCAATCCGGTGCGCGCGCTCGACAACGGGCTGACCGACGCACAGGCGCGCGGACGGCGCTTCTTCATGGGCTGCGAGGGCCTGGACAGCCGCGAGGGCGGCCCGGTGACGTGCGGCACGGACGGCCGACCGCGCGGCGCCGGCCACTTCGCCGAGCAGGCCGGCCCGCCGCTGGCGCTGGCCGGTCTGGGCTTCACCTGCGAGGGCTGCCACCCCCTCTCGCCGGGCGATGGCCTGTTCGGCACCAATGGACAATCGGCCTTCGAGACCTTGCCGCAAACATTGAAGATCCCGGGGCTGCGCGGCCTGTACGACCGGGTCGGGATGTTCGGCGTGGCCCGCCAGCCCAAGACCCTGGCCGGCGACCACCGCGACCAGGGGCCGCAGGTGCGCGGCTTCGGCTTTTCGCATGACGGCAGCGTGGACACGATCTTCCGCTTCCTGCAGTTGCGCATCTTCGAGTCGGCGCAGGGCGGCCTGGTGGGCTTTGCCGGCGGGGATGCGCAGCGGCGCGATGTCGAGCAGTGGATGCTCGCGTTCGATGCGGACCTCGCGCCGATCGTGGGCCAGCAGGTCACGCTGGACGATCGCAACGCCGCGGTCGTGAGCGGGCGGATCGACCTGCTGCGGGCACGGGCGATGACGCCGTTCGCGTCGCGCCTGACCGGCGGGCTCGCCACTGAGTGCGACCTGCGGGTCAGCGGCGTCGTCGCCGGTCGTGCGGTGCGGTACACGATGGCGCGCGATGGCCGGTACCATGGCGACGAGGGCGCGCAGGTGCTGTCCGACGAGGCGCTCAGGGCGCACGCCCGGGTACCCGGTCAAGCGCTCACCTTCACCTGCCTGCCGCCGGGCCGCGCTCGCCCGTGATCCCCGGGGGGCGGCCGGGCGCGCGATCACGGAGGAAGCGGTTGCGATGCTGGGATGGGACGTCTACCTCTACCGTCACCGGGAGGCCAGCCCGGAGAACCTGCTGGCGCGATGGACCTCACGTTCGCTGGGCATCGGCTGGCTGGACGCGCTCGTCGCGCAGGGCGCCGCGCAGGACCTCGGCGGCAGCGGCTACCCCTGCCTGTACTGCGCCCGGGCCGGCGTGCTGCTGCCGCTGATCGCGCCCGAGACCTCGCTGCGTGGCTATCCGCCGCCGTTGCTGCCGATCAGCGCGCTGCTGCCGGCGAACCTCGGCGGCCTGCATTGGCATCTCGATCGGCTCGCCGACTGCCCGCCGGACGAGGAACTGCTCGTGCACGCGTTCGACCAGAGCTGATCCCGGCCGTGCGCCAGGCACCGCCGCGAGGCGGCGGTCAGCGCCCCTGCCGTGTCGTCGGCGGATGGCGCCACAGGTAGAGCAGCGGACCGAAGGAGCCGGCCGCGAGCGTGATCAGCACCCACGGCCAGGGGTTGCGGCCCGCGCGACGCGCGTCGTGCCACAGCCAGACCAGCACCAGCGAGAGCGCGATCACCAGGTCGGCCAGCACCTGCAGGCCGGCCGCGTTGGCGAATTGTCCGGTGAAGATCGCGAGGTAGCCGCTCTGCCAGAGGGCGACCGAGGTGAGGGCGCCAAAGGCGATCAGGACGAGGCCGAGCAGGGTGCGGATCATGGGGACATTCCCGGAAGGCGGTGGGCCGCAGTCTAGGCGGTTCCAGCTGTCGCGACGACTACCTGCGAGGTCGTCGGGTGCGGGCGGCAGCGGACCGGTCGATGCCCGCCGGGCGGGTATGCTGGCGGCGAGCCCGGCGCGGCGTGCGCCGTCGAATCGTCCCTCACCTCGTGAGCCGTCCCCATGCCCGCCACCGATCACGTGCACGACAAGGTCATCCTCATCACCGGTGCCGGCAGCGGCTTCGGCCGTCTCGTGGCCACGCAGGCCGCGGCGCGCGGCGCGAAGCTCGTGTGCGCCGACGTCAACGAGGACACCGCGCGCCAGACGGCCGGCGCCATCCGGGACGCCGGTGGACAGGCGCACGCCGTGCGCGCGGACGTCACCGCGATCGACGAGCTTCGGGCCGCGGTCCGATTGGCCCTGGAACACTTCGGTCGGGTCGATGTGATGGTGAACAACGCCGGCACGATGCCGCTGGCCTTCTTCAGCGACCACGAGCGTGCGTTGCAGGCCTGGCACCGCTGCATCGACATCAACATCAAGGGGGTGCTCAACGGCATCGTCGCGGTGCACGACGCGATGCTCGCGCAGGGGCGTGGTCACGTGATCAACCTGTCCTCGATCTACGGCAACTTCCCGGTGGTGGGGGCGGGCGTCTATGGTGCGACGAAGGCCGCGGTCAACATGCTCTCCGAGTCGCTGCGGATGGAGTCGCGCGGCAGGATCAAGGTCACGATCGTGCGACCCACCGGCGTGCCCGGCACCGGGCTGGCGGCGGGCGTGGTCAACCCGCAGGCGGTCGTGGGCATCGTCGCCCAGAACCTGCCCGAGTTCGCCGAGGCTCGGCGCGCGTTCTCCGAGGGGCGGCTCGATCCGTCGCTGCTCGATGCGCAGAACATCGGCTACGTGTTCCTCGACCCGGTGCACATCGCCGAGGCGATCCTGCACGCGATCGACCAACCCTGGGGCGTGTCGATCTCCGACGTCACCGTGCGCGCCAGCGGCGATCACTTCCTGCTCTGAACGCACGAGAACCATGCCCCGCCTGCCTGCCGTCATCGAACTGCTGCCCACGCTGCGCGAGGCGGGCATCGACTGGCCCCCCGGCCCGTCGCGCGTCACCCGCCACGGCGACTCGGCCGAACTCACCGTGGTGCTGCTCGAACTGATCCGCGCCGGACACAAGCGGGGGCGCACCGAGCTGTGGCTGGCCTTGGATCACGACAAGGAACCCTTGCCCGAGGCCGGCATGACCGAGATCGTGGTCGATCATCGCCATCGTCCGGTGCTGCTCACCCGGGTGAACCGTGTCGAGCTCTGTCGTTACGACCGGGTCACGCCGGAACACGCGGCGATCGAAGGCGAGGGCGACGGCTCGCTGACCTATTGGAGAAAGGCGCGCTGGGCCTCGTTCTCGCGCGAGTGCGCCCGGATCGGCGAGAAGCCGTCGGAGTCGATGCTGGTGGTCTGCTCGGTCTTCGAGGTGCTGGCGCAGGTCCGCCCGGGCGCTGGACCCTCCGCGGCGCCGGCCGGATAGCGCCCGATGATCGTCGGTCGGGTCCGCGTATCATCCCAGCATCGCAGCCCGAACCCCCGACCAAGGAGACCCGCATGGCGATCACCGTTCCCTTCGACCTGGCCTACGAGTTCGAGGTCAATGCCTCGGCGGCCGATGTGTTCAAGGTGCTCTCCGACGTGCCCGAGTCCGCCAGCCACTTCCCGAAGCTCGCCAAGCTGGTCGATCTGGGCGACGCCACCTATCGCTGGGAAATGGAGAAGGTCGGCACCGCGAAGATCAACATCCAGACCGTCTACGCCTCGCGCTACACCGCCGACAAGAAGAAGGGCACCGTGACCTGGACGCCGGTCAAGGGCGAAGGCAATGCCCAGGTGTCGGGCAGCTGGAAGATCGTCGACAAGAAGGGCTACACCCACCTCACGCTGAACCTGAAGGGCGAGCTCGACGTGCCGCTGCCGGCGCTGATGAAGGCGGTGGTGGCGCCGCTGGTGATCAGCGAGAACGAGAAGCTGGTCGAGAAGTACATCGACAACCTGATCAAGACCTTCGGCGGCGAACACTGAGTCGCCGATCGCGATTCGTCGCGCGGGCGCCGGATGAGGCGGGGGCGCGGGACGCCGGGGCGCTCGACGCGCCTGACCCGCTGGGGGGTGGCCGGCGTCGCGCTGCTGGTGTTGGCGGGGCTGGGCGCCTTGGTGGTCAGCCGATTGCCCTGGGTGGTGCTCGGGGCCGAAGGCTACGTCTTCGGCTATCCGCTGGTGATCGTCGACGTCACCCGAGATGTCGCCTCACAGACCCTCGGGCCCGAGAACCGGCTGCGCCCGGCCCGGCGTTTTCCCGATGCCCGGTTTCGCGACGTGGTCCGGCCCAACGTCGACACGCTGTACGTCAGCGCGTTCATCGACCTGGGGCTCGGGCCCTGGGTGTTCGACATGCCCCCGAACGCCGAGCGCTACGAGCTGATGTGCTTCCTGGACGCGTGGACCAACGTGTTCGCCGCGCCGGGCACCCGGACCAGCGGCACGCAGGGCGGACGCTACCTGCTCGCCGGCCCCGACTGGCAAGGCGGCGTCCCCCCGGGCCTGACGCTGCTGCGCGCGCCGACACGGATGGTGTGGCTGATCGGCCGCACGCAGGCGCTGGGCGAGGCGGACATGGCTCGCGTGCATCGGCTGCAAGATGGGCTGAGCCTTCGGCGCCTGGCCGAGGCGCCAGCCGATCGCCCCGCGACCGAGCCCGCCTGGCGCGCGGCGGCCACGCCGCCCCTGCCGCCGGTGACGCAACTCGAGCGGATGAGCACCGAAGCCTTCTTCACGCGGCTCGCGGTGCTGATGGCGGCCAACCCGCCGGCATCGGGCGATGCGCCGATGATGGCCAAGCTCGCGCGGCTGGGCGTGGCGCCGGGCCGTCCGCCCGCCTGGGGGGTGCTGGACCGGGCCAGCGTCTCGCTCGGCCGATGGATCGCCGACCGCGCGATGGCCCGCGAACTGGCCCGCCCGCGGGATCTGGTCAACGGCTGGTCCACGCCGCCCGCGGTGCTGGGGCAATACGGCCAGCACTACAACCTGCGCGCGGCGGTCGCGAAGGTGGGTCTCGGGGCCAACCTGCCGGCGGACACCTTGTACCTGCAAGCGCGTGTCGACCACGAGGGGCGTGAGCTGAACGGCTCGAAGCGCTACCGGGTCCGATTCGAGCCGGGGCAATCGCCGCCGGTGAGCGCGTTCTGGTCGCTGACCGCCTACGGCCTGGACAACTTCCTGCTCGATGTGCCGGGCGGCCGGCACGCGGTGGGACACCGGGAGCCCCCGGTCGCGAACCCGGACGGAGCGATCGAGCTGCTGGTGCAGGCGGACCCGCCCGATTCCAGATTGCGCGCCAACTGGTTGCCGGTGCGCGAGGGCGAACCCTTCACGCTGATGGCCCGGCTCTACTGGCCTGCGCCACCGGCGCTGGATGGCCGCTGGCGGATGCCCGTGGTGCAACGCCTGCCATGAAAAAAGCCCCGCCGAGGCGGGGCCTTCGCACGACACCGCGACGGCGGCGTCAGCTCAGCGCCGCGTAGCGCTCCAGATGGTGATCGGCGTCGCCGAAGCGTTGCGCGATCATCGTCAGGCGGCGGAAGTTGTGCGAGACCTTCAGCTCCTCGGTCATGCCCATGCCGCCGTGCAGTTGCACCGACTCTTGGCTCACCTGGCGGGCGGCGTCGGCGATCTTCACCTTGGCCGAGGACACCGCGCGCTTGCGCTCGGTGGCGTCGCCGCCGGCGTCGACCTTGGCCGCGGCCAGGATCGCCATCGAGCGCGCCTGCTCGGTGACGATGTACATGTCCACCATCCGGTGTTGCAGCGCCTGGAACGAGCCGATCGCCACGCCGAACTGCTTGCGGGTCTTGATGTACTCGAGCGTCGCATCGTTGGCGTTCTTCATCGTGCCGATCGCGTCGGCGCACAGCAGCGCGGTGGCGAAGTCGAGCGCCTCCTCGATGTGCGGGATCGCCTGGTCCTTCGCGCCAAGCAGCGCGTCGGCGCCCAGCTTCACGCCCTTGAACCGGACGTCGGCGGCGCGCTGGCCGTCCACGGTGCGGTTCGGGCTCATCGTGACGCCGGCGGCCTTCGCGTCGACGATGAACAGGCTCACGCCGGCCGCCTCGCCCGCCTGGCCGCTGGTGCGGGCCGAGACGATCAGCGTGTCGGCCACCGGCGCACCGATCACCACGGTCTTCTCGCCGTCGAGCACCCAGCCGGCGCCGTCGGCCTTCGCGGACGTCTTGCTCGGTGCGATCTCGTAGCGCAGGCCTGGCTCCAGGTAGGCGAACGCCATCTTGCGCTTGCCGTCGACCAGACCGGGCAGCAGCGCGTTGCGCTGCGCGGCGGATCCGGCCTTGGAGACCAGGCGGCCGGCCAGGCCGATGTTGTCCAGCAGCGGCTCGACCACCAGCGCCTCGCCGCAGGCCTCCATCGTGGCCATCAGGTCGACCGCGCCGCCGCCGAAACCGCCATCGGCCTCGGGCAGCGCGATCGCGGTCAGGCCCATCTCGGCGAAGGTGGCCCAGACCGCGTCGGAGACGCCGCTGGCCGATTTGATGATCGCCTTGCGCTTCTCGAAGTCGTACTCGTTGGCGAGGTACTTGCGGATCGAGTCCGCGAGCTGCTGCTGTTCTTCGGTGTATTCGAAGTTCATGTCCGTGTCCTTGCGCTCACAGGCCCAGGGTCGCCTTGGCGATGATGTTCCGTTGGATCTCGTTGGAGCCCGCGTAGATCGTGGTCTTGCGGTAGTTGAAGTAGCGCGGCGACAGGCGCGACTTGTACGGATCGACGCTGCCGCCCTCCAGGGCCACGAAGGGCTGCGACTGCGGACCGACCGCCTGCATCATCAGTTCGGTCAGCGCCTGCTGGATCTCGCTGCCCTTGAGCTTGAGCATCGAGACGTCGGCCCCCGGGGGCTGGCCCGAGCGGCGCATCTTGTCGAGGAAGCGCATCGCGGTGAGCTCGAGCGCCTGCAGCTCGATTTCGACGCGCGACAGGCGATCGCGAAAGCGCGGGTCCTGGATGATCGGCTTGCCGTTCTTCATCTCGGTGGCGGCCAGCGCCTTCAGCTGCGAGAGCTCGCGCTTGGAGGCGCCCACGTTGGCCGAACCCATCCGCTCGTGGCCGAGCAGGTACTTCGCCACCGTCCAGCCCTTGTTCTCCTCGTAGATCAGGTTCTCGAGCGGCACCTTCACGTCGTCGAAGAACACCTCGTTCACCTCGTGGCCGCCGTCCATCAGGATCAGCGGGCGCACGGTGATGCCCGGGGTCTTCATGTCGATCAGCAGGAAGCTGATGCCCTCCTGGCGCTTGGGGGCGTTGGGGTCGGTGCGCACCAGCGCGAAGATCCAGTCGCCGTAGTGGCCCAGCGT
>WBZM01000394.1_pt3 | contig 40956 bp, 24 predicted proteins | sample 5204271 | NCBI WGS metagenome assembly WBZM01 (sample SAMN12344346, study PRJNA552823) | activated sludge metagenome | biome: Activated sludge suspended growth; feature: Nitrification reactor; material: Wastewater; isolation source: activated sludge from nitrification reactor of wastewater... | reverse complement strand
CGGACGCTTTCCTGTTAATTGACAAACTCTTGACATAACAATTGCTGATTTCGGATGCGGATTTCGGATTCGGGGCCAGCATAATTCGCATTCCCAAATCCGCAATCCGCAATTGTAGTGACTCCGAGAGGACTCGAACCTCTAACCTTCTGATCCGTAGTCAGATGCTCTATCCAATTGAGCCACGGAGCCATTTGAACGAAGCAAGAACAACTTTTCTTCAGCGAGAAGTTCGTTTCCAGTGCTCGTTTTTTTCAATTTTTCAAAGCTGCGGAAAATCGTTTTTCCGTAAGCGGCTGCAAAAATAGGGCTTTCCCAGACAAAGAAAAATTTTTTACAGAAAAATCTTTTCAAATGTTTGGTGACCGGGTCATTGCTTCACGAATTTCCTTGAGATGCTCCTGCTCAGGTCGTAAATATTGATAAAATAAGCACCCGCCGCCCAGTCGCTCACATCAATTGTAAACGACTGTGGCTCAAATGGTTCTGCCTGCTGTACCTCCAAAAAACGCACCTCCTGCCCCAGCATGTTGAACACACGGAACTTTATTTCCCTAAAATCTTGAATTGAATAATCAACCTTCAAAAAGTCGGAGGCGGGGTTTGGCGAAATCTGAAGGAAGTCACGTCCACCCAGGTATATTTCCTGGAAATTGCCCTCTTCCCTTTCACTTGGTTTGGCGATGCAATAACTGTGTAAATACCGCATGCCATTAAAAACATTCAACAAGCCACCAGTTACAGTGATTTCTTCCAGGCTTAGCAGCGGCTCCACGTTTTTGAGTATAATATCTTTGACAAATCTTGCCGCTGCGGCTGGGTCTTCGTCAGCCATTTTCTCCAAATCGGGGCAAGGCATACCATAAAGCAGCGCCACCGCTCCTGTCACCAAAGGGCAGGCAGCCGATGTGCCATCAAAAGTCGAGGTATAGTTGCTACCAATATCAGTGGTTGTTACAAGGCTGCCTGGGGCGCCAAGGTCTATGGTGTTTTTGCCAAAACCCGCCCCTATCACCTTTCGGTCGGCAACATTCGTGTTGGTCACGGTAATCAAAAACTCGCTGGCACACGAGGTGGGCATGTCGCCAACTGCATCCACGTCCCAATCTGCATTGGCCGTGGCAGCCACACTCAACACACCTGCTTGGCCCAATAAATCATAAAACTCGCTCCAATATGGCTCAATAGCACAGTCAACCGGGTCCTCTAATCCAAACGACCCGTTGGTAGCCACGATGTAGGCACCTTTCTCCCCATTCGTTGCATTGTAAAGTTCCCGCATTTTCAATGCATATTCGAAAGCTGGGAAAACTTCTTCAGTCTTCACGAAATGGAGCGGCATAATCTTGACATGCCAGTTTACCCCGGCAATTCCCTCTCCGTTGTCGCCAATGCCCCCTATCAATCCAGAGACATTGGTGGCATGGTCATCGGAGAGCGGAAAAAGTGGATTGTTGTCATGGAAATTCCAGCCATAAACGTCGTCCACGTAACCGTTCCCGTCATCGTCCTGCCCATTGAATTCTTCCACTGGATTGCGCCAGAAATTGGATTGGAGGTCGGGATGGGAAATATCGAACCCTTGGTCAATGACCGCTACCACGATTTCCTTTCCACTTGGGGTGGAACCGCCCTGTGAGTAAGGCCAGACTTTGGTCAGGCCGATGCGCTCCATGTTCCATTGCGAAGCATACAATGGGTCGTTTGGTTTCAACGGATCTTTCCGAAGGTCAATCGGCCGGTTCCAGCTTGCAGCCACTACGCCCCGCATGTTGCGCAGCAATGACAAATCAAAACCTTGGGCCGCTGCGCAATCCAGTTCCATCAAATGGCAGTTCAGCCGTTCGGACAACTGTTTTTTCAACTTAAAGCCATATGCCGGCCACTCAGAGACGAGGCTGCGGGTAAGCGCTGCCACGGAGGTATTGGGTTCCAACTGAACAATGATTTCGTTCTGGTCGCAAGGTGCTTGGGCATTTATTGCCGAAGGCAATGAAAGCAAGCAGAGGAGGAAGGAGAGATAGGTGGTTTTCATTGTATTGAATAATTTTATCTGTCGGATTGACTAAACGCAAGCAATCAATCTTTTCGGAACGTGAAAGATATTTTACGGGACAAATCAAACAGGTTCACCACATAAACCCCTGTGGGCCAGTCGCTTACCTTGAGCCCAATAGTCTGCTCCTCAAAGGGTGAGGGTTCCACTTTCAGGTCTGCAATCATTTTTTGCCCCAACATATTGTAAACCCTAATTTTCAAGGGCCTGAAATCTATATTGCTATAATCAATGTAAAGGTGGTCGGAGGTGGGGTTTGGCCTAACTCGGATGAGGTCTTTTTCACCGAGGTAAAGCTCCTTGAAATTGCCATCCGCCAATTCACTTTCGCTGGCGATGCAATAGGCGTGGAGGTATTTCATAGCCTCAAAAACGTCGAGCCGACCACCCGTTACGGTCTCGTCGGCAAGGCTGGAGATAGGGGTTGTGTTTTTCAAAACGGCATCCCGCATCATGGCAGCAGCGGTAGCTGGGACGGTGAGCGCCATAGAATCTATCATGGAGCAAGGCAAGCTGTACAATAAGGCAATCGCACCTGATACGTGCGGGCATGCTGACGAAGTCCCGCTGAAATCTTCCCGGTAGCCAGCGCCCAAGCTCGTAGTTGCTGTGCTTTGGCCGGGGGCGCCGAGGTCTATGGTCGTTTTGCCAAAGGCCGAACCAGCGGCCCGGTTGTCGTCCTCGCCAGTATTGGTGACGGTTATCAAAAACTCGCTGCCGCAACTGGTCGGTATATCGCCTACTTTGTCCACATCCCAATCTTGGTTGGCTGTGGCTGCAACGCTGAGTACGCCTACCTCTCCCAATGGGTCGTACATGCTGCCCCATTGCGGATAGTCCTCGCAAGAGGCGCCATCAATGCCGAAAGAGCCATTGGTGACAACCACAAAAGCGCCTTCGGCGCCATTGGTTTGGTTGTACAATTCCCGCATCTGGAGGACGTAATCGAAGGCGGCTATCACCTCGTCCACATATTCTATAGCGAGTGGCATGAGCTTGATGTTCCAATTGATGCCCGCTGTGCCAATATCGTTATTGCCTACCGCCCCAATGATTCCGTTCACAGAGGTGCCGTGCCGTTCCACAGGGAAAATGGGCGAGTTCTGCCGGAAATTCCAGCCAAACACATCATCCACAAAGCCGTTTCCATCGTTGTCAATGCCGTCGTTGGGGGTTTCTGCCTTGTTTTTCCAATAGTTGGCGGCGAGGTCGGGATGCGTGAGGTCGAAGCCCTTGTCGAGCACAGCCACTACGATTTCATGGCCGTGGAAGCTGGTGCCGCCCGTGGTCACTTCCCAAACCTTCGGCGCTCCTATGCGCTCCATGTCCCATTGGGAGGTGTAAAGCTTGTCGTTTGGAATGCTGTCACGGAAATGCAGGGGAGCGTTCCAAGCGGCTGAGAGGATTTCGGGTTGGTCAAGGAAAAAATCAAGCACGGCTTCCTTATCACCACCATACAATGGGGTAAAACGATAAATATTCCTCCTTTTGGACAAAGGCATTGCATATCCAATCTTAAAATTGGGATATATGGGTTGGAACTTCCGATTTATTCTATCAATAAAATGCTCAATTGCTGCGCCTTCTTTTAGTTGGACTATGAGTTGGTTTGATTTGTAAACAATATTGCCTCGAACAACGATGGGAACTGTTTGGCTAAGTTTATTGGCCTTGGGAGCACCCGTATCATGGGAATCCTTGTCTAATTGATGGCTCGATTGTCCATTCCCAACCATCCAACCGAGCATGATGACTATTAATGAGAATATAACCTGTTTCATAACTTTATTGATTAAGCGAGTTGCTGATTTCATCGCGCAATGTAGCGAAATATGGCGCTGCCAACAATAGTCGGCTGCCATACCACGAGAACATTTCACCATCCACCAATCTTACGTCGGCCATTGGACAAAGTTGTTTGACTTCGTCAATATGCCGTTGTTTAAACGGATATGGTTCCGATGACAGCAGCACAGCTGCTGGCTTTGCCTCCGCCAACGCCTCCAACGTTACAACAGGGTATCTGGTTTTGTGTTTCAGCACATTTATGAATCCTGCCCGACAGAGCATTTCATGGATGAAGGTGCCCCCGCCTACGGCCATCCAAGGTTGGTACCAAATCAAATAGGCTACCCGTATGGCCGTATCGCCAGTTTCCAATTTCCCAAAGGCATTTTTGATGGAGGAAACAAGCTGTTCGCTTTGAGCCTCACGCTCGGTCATTTGGCCGATGGAAGCAATCATGGCCAGTGCATCCTCCAGCGTTGCCATATCACTCAACCAAACTGGGTACTCCTGTTGCAACGCCTCAATTTGCGACCGCTCGTTTTCCTCTTTGTTGCCAATGATGAGGTCTGGCCGCAGGTCCGCTATTTTTTTAAAGTTGACCTGCTTCGTGCCCCCTACCCGCTTTTTTGATTTGCATTCTAATAAAGGGTGTACGCAAAACTTGGTCACCCCCACTACTCTATCGCCCAAACCAAGGTGGAAAAGCAGTTCCGTCTGGGAGGGCACAAGGGACACGATTCGCTGCGGTGGCTGCGGCAAATGAATCTCGTGGCCGATTTGGTCGGTAAAACGCATGGGAGGTTAAGGCTTCACTTCAGCCAATTTCGAAAGGCTATTGTCGGTTAATCGGAATACCGTCCATTCATCCATTGGCTCAGCACCAAGGCTTTTGTAAAACTCGATGGAAGGCGTGTTCCAGTCCAGCACCGACCATTCCAGGCGGGCACAATCCCGTTCAACACAGAGCCGAGCCAATGCCTGGAGCAGCATCTTGCCATAGCCCTTTCCCCGGAATTCAGGCCGAACGAACAGGTCTTCGAGGTAGATGCCAGGTTTCCCCCGAAATGTGGAAAAGTTGTGAAAGAACAGGGCAAACCCCGCTGGTTTTTCATGCTCAAAACAAAGGATGACCTCGGCTGCGGGCCTTACCCCGAACAAGGCATGCTGAAGCATTGCTTCCGTGGCTACGACTTGGTCGAGCATTCGTTCATACTCCGCCAGTTCTTGGATGAACTGTAGGATTACTGGCACATCTTCAATGGTTGCGGGACGGAGGTGTGGCATATGGGAATTAGAAATTAGAAATTGGGTATTGGGTATTGGGGGTCAGTTTTCTTTTTTCCAGGTGGCTCCGAATTGCTCTACGAGTTGGTTGTCATAGTAATCGGCTTTTTGAAACAGGTTTTTAAACAGCTTCATGCCCGTTTCAAGGTTGAGGTAGCGGTCATAAATGACCAATGACAGCACGATTTCCTTGCCCCGGACGCTGAAACTGAGGGCTTCCAATTCATAGTTTTGCCTTAGCAAATATTCATACACCGGTTTGATGTTCGAGGTGGGCAGGTCGCAAAGGATGGCGTCACCTGCCACAAGCCCGTTCGGCTCGTAGTAGCTGATGCTGATGGTAGCGCTTCCGTGGTTCACTTCCCAAACATTGGGGCCACGTCGGGCGAGGCGTACATCGTGGCTACATTTGCCCAATATTTCTTCGATGGTTCTTGCTATCCCGGCAGGTTCATAGGGCACTAACTCATTGGGCAGTTTGATGGCTGCTCCGCAATTGGGGCAGTAGCCGTCCTCGTCCGTCGTATCAAAGACAACAGTTCCACACTCTCCGCAGCGGGTTCCAATCCCTTTTCCACCTGCCTCCCAAAGTGATAGCGACTCAGTCAAATAATGAATGGGCAAAGAATAGCCCATGCTTTCACTTTCAGTAATAATGAAGGTGTTGACCCCCTCGATTTCGCCTTCTTTGTTCACCAAAGGCCCACCGCTGTTGCCGGGGTTCAGTGCCGCATCGTGCTGGATATAGGGCAGGTCAGGTTGCAGGTATTCCCGGCCTGAAACAATGCCCTGCGTGGCGGTGAATTTCAGGCCGAACGGGTGGCCGATGGCTACGACCACATCCCCCACCGCCATTTCATCGTTTTTCGCCAAGATGGCCTCTGGGGCATCCGGGCAATGGGTAACGGCAATAAAGGCGAGGTCGTGCCGAGGATCCGTGAAAACCACATGGGCCAATTGCCTTTTCAATTGGGTGCCTTCCACTACCACCTCGCTGTTGTCCTGTATGACATGGTAATTGGTGACGATGACGCCTTTGCTCCGCAACAAAAAGCCCGTGCCCGTGCTGTAAGGCGTGGCAAGTTGGATGACAATATTGCGGAACTGCTCGATGATGTTTTTCATAAAAAACCCCAATGCAAGAGAAGCGGCAAATGTAACGGGCAGCAGCAAGACTACCTAACTCAAGTTGCGGAGCATCTTAGCTTTCAGTCAAAACTTTGTAATTGCAGTGTACGCATCTATTTAGCGCCCTCGACGCATCGCTGTAGGCGGGACTCCTCAAAGGGGCGGCAAATTGGTTTTTTGCCTCAGCAAAAAACCAATTTGCCGCCCCTAAGAATATACTCCTCTGCGGCTGGTGGCTGCGCCACCAGCCGCAGAGGAGTATATTCTTAGGGCGAATCGAAAATTTTGCTGTGCAAAATTTTCGATTCGCCCTTTCCTGGGAGCAGCGGCACGCCAAATAGATGCTGGGCCTCCCGCCCGCAATAACAAAGTTTATGTCTCCTATTTGACTACCAATTTTCTGACGGACGGTTGGCCTTCCACTATAATGGAGACAAAATAAAGGCCCGGCACCAGGTTTAGCTCCATTGCCATTCTGTGCTGCCCTTCGGGCAATAATGTACTTGGTAAAAATTGCACGAGACTGCCTTGTGCATCCAATACGGAGAGCGTTACAGAGGCCGATTTTTTCAGCATCAAATCAATCGAAATGGTTTCCGAAGCTGGGTTGGGCGAAACCAGCCACTCAAAACCTTGCCCCTTAACCGCTTCATCAGTGTCAGTATAGAAACTAGGTGGTGTCACCCTTTTGTTAGTGTAGAGCCGGTACTCGCCAGCGACGAAGGACAGTGGTGTGGCCGCATTTTCCACGTTGAGGCTATCCCCAGTAAAATATTCATACCACCAGCCCGTGTGTTGGAAATTGGGCGTCACGTTGTTGTTGGTCATGCTGAAATTACCCAGCACCACGGCGTTCATATCCGGGTCGTTCAGGTGAATCGTCTTTTGGAAGCCACTGGTGTTCAAGGCAAAATCGGGTGTTCGGAAAGTCTCATACCCAGTGCGCAGGTGGTTCATTTGGCGCACCCTATTCCAAAGGTCCACTCGGTCGGGGTTGCCCAAATAGTCCCATCGGACGGGCTTCGGCGAGAGGCGGCAAGCGTTGTTGATGCTGCCATCCTCGCAACGGTTGATGGAGTAGTCGTAGCCTATTTCGAAGAACTGCCAAAGCATTTTCGGCCCGGGAATGCTCAGGTAAAAAACACTGGCCAGCTCGGCCCGGTCGAGGGCAGTGGAGAGGTTCCGCACATTATAGCCAGGCGTCGAGTTGTTGCCGAAGGTGATGTTTTTGTACATCATCCGCTCCTCGTCGTGGCTTTCCATGTAGGCGATGAGGTGTGGGTCGTCCCACCCTTTGCTCTTATAACTTGCACCTGAAAAATTGCTCGCATAGCCCATCGAGGCTTCGAGGAACTGGTTGCTGACCCCTGCCCCACCCCAAAGCATACAACCGTAGTCGCTCAGTTCTTCCTCTTCGGTATTGGCGGCGAAATGTTCAAGTATTACGTAGGCGTCATCGTCCACGGCCCAAATTGCATCGGCATAATCTTTAATCGTCGCAATGCGGGTAGCGTCATAGGCACCTGCATCGAATGGGCCGCTTGTGTTCTGGGTGAGGCCCTTGGAAAGGTCGAAACGGAAGCCGTCCACGTGGTAGTCACGTAGCCAGTGTTGCAGCGTTTTTTTCACATAAAACTTGGTAGCCTGGCTTTCGTGGTTGAAGTCGTAGAACACGCTGAAATCATGCGGTGCCTGTTGGTTCAGCCACGGGTTGTCGGCGGCGGGGCGGAAATTGGCGTTGTCCCAGTACAACATGCAGAGCGGGTTCTTCTCGTGGGCATGGTTGAACACCACATCGAGGATGACGGCAATGCCCCTTTCATGGCAGGCGTCCACCAGGGTTCTGAACGCTTCCGGTGTGCCGTAGTATTTGTCCAAGGCGTAGTGGTAAGTCGGGTTGTAGCCCCAGCTAAGGTTGCCGTCGAATTCGTTGATGGGCATGGGTTCGATGGCATTGATGCCCAGGCGCTGGAGGTAATCAAGCGTATCGAGCAAGGTCTGGTAGTTCTGCTTCTTGGTGAAATCCCGCATCAGCATTTCATAGATAATCAGCTCGTCCTTTTCGGGGCGGTCGTAATCGTCGTTTTGCCAATTAAAAACAGGCTCAGCAGTGCGCAGCAAAGAGGCGATGCCGCTGGTTTTGCCAGTTGGGTAAGGCGGCATGTTGGGAAAAGTTTCCGAGGGGATGTACTGGTCGTTGGAAGGGTCGAGCACCAGGTCGCTATAGGGGTCGCCAATGCGGATATTGCCTTCGGTCACGTATTGGAAAGCATAGTATTGGTTGGGGGTTAGGCCCTCCACATCAATCCACCAAGTGGTGCCGTCGGGGGTCCGTTTCATCTGGTAGTCATCGCTGAATTGCCAATCGTTGAAGTCGCCAATGACGTAGGCAAAGCTCTTGCCGGGGGCATAAAATGCAAGACGCACCTTGGAGTCCGACAGATAATTGATGCCCAAATCGCTGCCTTGCGGCAATGCCTCCTGCACGGGTATCATGGGCACCAGGTAAGTAAAAGAGCGGCTGACGGTTTCCGTTCCGTTGTCGGCAATAACCTCAACTTGGTGAACCCCGCCAGCAGTCACATTCAGGTTGTAATTAAGCGAAGTCCCATTTCCTGCAACAACGGACAACCCATTGTCCACAACGCTGAACTCGGATGACTCGGAAGCCGCCGCCTGAATATTGATGACCGCCCCGATGCTGGTGAACACCGTTTGCGCCGTTGGCGCAATCAGCGTCATCGTGAAACCTTGGTTTGCTGGCGCAACGTCGTAGAAAATATCCGCCCCGCCCGTTGCCTTGCCTTCCAAGGAGCCGCTGGCGTTCCTGAACACAAAGGCCATTTTTTGAACAACTTCGTTGACATTCGTCAAACCGTAGTATTGCCGAATGGTCGGGGTGATATTATAGCTGTAAACGTTGGGTTGACCGCTGACGGGGGTCATTTTCCAAGCGGCATTGGCTTGCCCCCATGTGGTGACAACGTACTTCCAATCGCTCGACCCCGTGCTCAGGTTCGTGATGACGCCTGTATGCAGGTAAACATCGCAGTTGCAATTGGCGAGGCCGCCAGTCCCCTCCGTTGCATCGAAATAGATGGTGACGGCATCGTTTTCAGTCGGGAAAACAGGGTCTGCCCAGATGAGTTGGGCTTGAAGGCTTTTTGCGAAGCAGAAAATCAAAAACAGAAGGGTGCAGTAACGGGACATGCTTTTCATTTTTTGGTTGATAATCGGAGGATACCGACAAGGCAAAAATAGGGATTTGAGCAAGAATGGCAGGACAGCTCATGTTTTGCAATGGATTTACATTGGTATATTCAAAAAACACCATCTTTGGCATTAAACCCATGAATGAGTTCAAAAGAGCGTTCTGAGAATGATTAACATCATCGGATCCAAGCAGCCGAAGGTTCCACAAAACACAAACTTGGCTTAATATCTGCTATGGCTTCGCAGCGAAAGCGAACATTTCTCCAACTTCTTTAAACAACTATTATTCATGAGTATTAGGCAACCACTTTACCAACTTTCCTTTATTTTTTGTTTATTTCTCTCCATCTCCTCGTTTGGCCAAGGCAGCACTGTCACCGGCTTCGTCAGGGATGGAATAACACAGGAACCCCTCATCGGCGCTTCCATTTCAGTCAAACAAACGGGCAAGGGTACCATCTCCGATGTGGATGGCTCTTATATCCTTGACCTGACTGACAACAAAAGCGTCCTCATATTTTCTTATACCGGCTACAAAAACGCCGAAATCTTCGTGCAGGGCAGAACGAACATTGACGTACAGCTCATGCCGGATGTGCAGGTGTTGAACGAACTGATCGTGGTCGGCTATGGCGTACAACGCAAGAGCCAAGTGACGGGCGCCATCTCCTCCATCCGAAACGAGGATTTCAGGGACCAGCCCGTTTCCAACCTCGCTTCCAGCGTTCAAGGCAGGGTATCCGGCCTGAACGTCATCTCGCCATCCGGTACGCCGGGTGCGGGCCTGATTGTGAGCGTGAGGGGTAGCTCCAACCCGCTTTATGTGGTGGATGGCGTGCCCATGCTGAGCGAGAGCAATTCGGCCTTGGCCACTTCATTCGACACCGACCGCAACGTGGTGGGCAGTGGCCAAAACCTCAGCTCCATCTCGGACATCAACCCGAACGACATCGAAAGTATCGAGGTTTTGAAAGATGCTTCTGCTGCCGCAATTTATGGTGCAAGGGCCGCCAACGGCGTCATCCTCATCACTACCAAGCGTGGCAAGGAGGGCAAGACCAGCGTCAATTTCAACTACTACACCGGCCTGCAAAAAGTGGCCCGCCCCATTGAGTTCATGACCAGTGAGCAAATGGTCGGTTTGATAGAGGAGGCCCGCCAGAACGACCTCGCCCTTTACAATGCTGACAACACCTATTTTGGCGAGGACTTCGACCCGTCGGTGCTGACCGACCCGCTCGAAAACTTCAACCTCGATGGCACGAACACGGTTTGGCTGGACGAGGTGCTCCGCCCCGCCCCTATCAGCAACTACGAGCTTTCGATGCAGGGCGGCAATGACAAGACCAGGTTCTTCATGAGTTCTGGATTCTACGACCAGAAAGGTATCATCATCGAGAACTACTTCAAGCGTTTCAACTATCGCTTGAACCTCGACCACGAGGTAAGCAAGCGGTTCAGCATCGGCTCGAACGTGTCGGCTTCGTACTCACGCAACCGCCGCAGCTTCAACGACAACACTTATACGGGCACGATTACCAACGCCTTGGGCGCTTCTCCGCTCATGCCTGTTTTCAACCCGGATGGCAGCTATGCTTCCTACGAAGACTACCAGGCAAGCTGGCTTTCCGACAACCCCGTGAAATCGGCCAAGGAAATCAAGCCCATCACGAACACCTACCGACTGATTGGTTCGGCTTTCGGCGAGTACCAACTCACGGAGGCGCTGAAGTTCAGGACTTCGTTCTCCGCCGACGTCACCCAGTTGAACGACAACCAGTTCCTCTCGCCTATCACCACCGATGCAGAGGCCGTTGGCGGCGAGGTTTTGGAGAGCAATTTCCACTCACTGACTTGGTTGAACGAGAACACGTTGACCTGGCAGCGCAGCGTTGATGAGCACGATTTGAACATTCTTGGCGGCATCACTGCCCAACGCACGGCTTCCGAGTTTTCGAGTGTGGTGGGTCAAGGCTTCCCGGCAGGTTCCCTGCAAAAAGTGTCGAGTGCGGCCAATATCGTTTCCGCTACTTCTACGGGTACGGCCTTCTCGTTGCTATCTTACATCGCAAGGGCCAACTACGGTTTCAGGAGCCGCTACCTCGTGACGGCTTCGCTCCGTGCCGACGGTTCTTCCCGTTTCTCCAAGACCAACCGCTTTGGCGTTTTCCCTTCCGCATCGTTCGCTTGGAGGGTGAGTGAGGAGGATTTCTTCAACAAAAATGGCCTCTTCTCCGATGTGAAGGTCAGGGCCAGCTACGGCATCACTGGCGACCAGGAAATCGGTGATTTTCAGAACATCAACTTCTACGGCCCATCCCGCTATGATGGCAACGCAGGTATCGTGCTGCGCAATATTGCAGACCCAAGCCTGTCTTGGCAGAGCAACAAAGTGGCCAACTTCGGTATTGACTTCGAAATTAGGGACGGCAGGCATGTCGGCTCCATCGAGTTGTTCAAGTCCAACAAATCTGATTTGCTTAGCCAAGACATCGTGCCCGGCACGACGGGCTTTGCAACCGTTACCCGTAACAGCGGCGAGGTGGAAAACAAAGGCGTTGAATTCAACTTGAACAGCCTTTTGGTTAAAAAGCAGAACTTCAAATGGAGCATGAACCTGAATTTCACGAAAGTGAAAAACGAAGTCAAAAGCCTGACCACCGATGGCGTGTTGCTTAGCGCCTACTCCGACCTTGCGCCAACCCATATCCTGAAAGTTGGCGAGGCCATTGGCAGCTTCTGGGGCGTGAAATACCTCGGTGTTGACCCAGCAACGGGCGACCCGCTTTACGAAGACTTGGACGGCAACGGCGTCATTGACGGCGACGACTCGCAAATCATTGGCAAGGCGCTGCCAGATGCATTTGGCGGTATTACCAACGTTTTCAATTGGAAAAATTTTGACCTGTCCGTCTTCCTCCGTTTCTCCAAGGGCAATGACGTTTACAACCTCATCCGCCCGACCTACGAGAACCTCGGCTACAGCAACGACGGCGGCCTCTACTCGATTTATGCCAACAACTCGACCCGTGTGGAGAATCGCTGGCGCAAGTCCGGCGACCAAGCCGAGTACCCACGTGCTTCGTTCATCAATGCGAATTTTTACGAAGGCTCTACCCAGTTTTTGGAGGATGGCTCGTTCGTGAGGTTGCAGAATGTGAACCTTGGCTACACGTTGACCAATGTAAAATGGGCATCGAAAGTGCGCATCTATCTCGAATCACAAAATGCCTATTTGTGGAGCAAATACAAGGGTTTCGACCCAGAGGTTAGCTCTACTGGCAGTGCCGACCCTCGCACCGCAGGTGTTGATTACGGCGCCTACCCACAGGCCAGAACCTTTATACTTGGCGTCAACGTCGGTTTCTGAAACTGATTGACCGCATTTTTCATCAACTTGTTTTACAACAACTTTCATCTATTTAACATGAAATTCAAATCATTTTCAATCATATCCATGCTTTGCCTGCTGGCGTTTTCTTCCTGCAACCTCTTGGACGAAACTTCGCCAAACGACATTGACGCCGAAAACGCCTTTAAAACAGCCAACGATGCTGAGAACGGGCTACTGGGACTTTACAGCACCTTGCAGAACGAAAACTACTACGGCGGCATGTACCCGCTCGTAGCAGATGCCCTCGGCGACAACTGTACGACTGGCGGTTTCGACAACCCGTTGCTCGATGAAATTGGCGCAAAATCAGTGACTGCTTCCAATACCATCGTGGAAGACCTTTGGCTTTCCATGTACCGCACCATTGCCAACTGCAATTACCTGTTGGAGGCATTGCCCAACATCTCCGACCTCGACGCCGACCGCAGCAACCAAATCGAAGGCCAGGCAAGGGCCATCCGTGCCTTGGCTCACTTCGACCTGTTGCGCTATTTTGGCTACCACTGGGACAAGAACTCGGCGCTGGGAATCCCAATCGTATCCACCGTCCAGTCCATTGACGACAAGGTGGCCCGTTCGAGCGTTTCGGCAACCTATGAGTTCATCACCAACGAATTGGAAGCGGCCCTGGCCCTGCTGGAAGGCGACGACCGCAGCGTTCAGTACATCAACGAAGCATCGGTTCATGCCCTGCTTTCGAGGGTTTACCTCTATGCCAAGAACCCGGCAAAAGCCTCTGAGCACTCGGCTATGGTCATTGAAGACCCGACTTTTGGCTTCTTGGACAAAGACCAGTTCGCCAAATTGTACGCCGACCGCCGCACGGCTGAAAGCGTGTTTGAACTGGCCTTCGACAGCCAAAACCGCAGCGATTTCAACTCATTGACTTACAACCGGGAGGATGCCCTTCGTACAGAGTTGTTCTTCCTCGCAGGCCCAACGCTCAATGATTTCTTCATGGAAAGGCCGGGCGACATCAGGGCTACCTACCTTGATTATGCCACTGAGAGCAACGACGAAAGCATCACTTCGGATGGCAGTGGCCGCAGCCAAAAATACCGTGGCGAGGATACCAAAGACAATCCGGCCTACATCTTCCGCCTGGCCGAGGCTTACCTTATCCATGCCGAGGCAAGCGGCCTTGCGAATGGTTTGGCCAGCTTGAATGCGCTTCGCAATGCACGTGGCCTGGACAATGCCACCCCAGCCACCAATGAGGAGTTCCTGAACGCCGTGCTCGATGAGCGCCGTGCAGAACTGAACTTCGAAGGCCACATCTACTTCGACCTTGCCCGTACGGGCCGTGCCGCCGAGGTTTTGGGCGATGATTACAAGGCCGTACTGCCGATTCCGCTTCGTGAAATCACAGCCACCAGCGGGGTCATCGAGCAGAACCCCGGTTATTGATATTTTTGAACTCCAAAATGCCAGAGGTGACACCCATTCAGAGCGGGTGTCACCTCTTTTTGTTTGCAAACCAAATTATGCAAGATGAAAGCAAAATCCCCACTCCTTCGCCAGCTTCAAAAGCTGGTTCGTCCAGTTGCTCCGCAACCTTCCCAGTCCCGTCGGAACTTTATCCAAAACAGCTTAGCACTCGGTACGGGCCTCACCCTGGGTGCTTCGCAATTCTCCTGCAAGCCCAACAAAACGGCCCCCAATATCGCCATAATTGGCGCTGGCCTGGCTGGCCTCACCGCTGGCTATTACCTTCATAAACAGGGAGTTATGGCCAAACTTTACGAAGGCAGCAGCCGGGTCGGCGGGCGGGTTTTTACCCTAAAGGACTTTGCTGCACCTGGCACTTGGACGGAAATGGGTGGGCAATACATTGACTCCACCCACCACGACATGCTCCAGCTTTGCAAGGAGCTGGGCTTGCCTTTACAGGATATGTTCGCCGACACCGGGGAGGAGCTTATTGGCACCAATTATTTCTACAACGGCCAACGCTATTCCAATGCCGACCTGTTGGAAGAGTTCAAAACGGTGAGTGCATTTTTTGAAAAAGACATGGCTACCTTCCCCGACATCGTCAGCTACAAAACGCCACAGTTTCGGGACTTGGACAATACCTCATTGGAAGAATACATCGCAAAATCAGGCGCTCCGCCTTTGCTTAAACAGGTGCTGAGCACCGCCTTCACCTGCGAGTACGGCCTCGACGTTGCAGAGCAATCGGCGCTTAACATGATTTACCTGCTGCCACCCAGAATTGAAGACAACCACTTCGCCGCCATTGCTGACAGCGACGAACGTTATGCCATTGAAAGCGGCAATGTCACCCTTACCGAAACCTTGGCGGCTCGGTTGAAAGACCAAATCGAGTACGACCAGTTTTTGGAGGCCATCTCAACCAATGGGCAAGGCTATTCGTTGCATTTCCAAGGCGGCACGACTGTAAAAGCCGATGCCGTCGTCATCGCTGTTCCGTTTACGATGCTCCGCAATGTGGAGATTAAGCTGGATTTACCGAAGGAAAAACAAATGGCCATCCAGTCACTCGGCTACGGCACAAATGCCAAGGCGGTCTTGGGGTTCAACGAACGGGCTTGGAAAAAGCACGGTTTCAGTGGCGGCCTTTCCACCGAAAAAAGCCTCGTGGGCTGGGAGCATACCTATATGCAGAACAACAATACCGGGCCATGTGGCTATACCGTGTTTTTGGGCGGCGCACCCGGCAAGAACTTGCAGATTGACCAAGTTGACGGCTTCCTTGACCTTTTGGACGCCGCCTATCCAGGCTGCAAGGCCACCCACAACGGCAAGCGTTTCATTTTCAATTGGTCAACGAACCTGTACGTGAAAGGCTCGTACACCTGTTACCGCCCAGGCCAGTGGACGAGTTTTGGCGGCGCCGAAGCCGAGCCTATTGGAAATCTCTATTTTGCAGGCGAACATTGCAGCCTCGAATCGCAGGGCTTTATGAATGGGGCGGTGGAGTCGGGGAAGAAGGCGGCTGCGGCGGTGATTTCAAAAATGGCCAAGTAAATTACCTCCCTGCGCTGCTCCGTGCTTCGCTACGTAGCGTCGGGTTTTAAACCCGACGCTACGGAGCGGAGCTGATGTTCGAAACCCGACGGTACGGAGCGCAAAGCGCAACAACCAACAAAATCGAAAACGGTACATGATGATACTCCCACTAAAAGATACATCCCTTCTCCGCCAGCAAGCCTATATCAACGGCCAATGGCAAGCCGCCGCCAACGGCAAAACCTTCCCCGTTACCAACCCCTTTGATGGCTCGCACCTCGCCGATGTGCCGGACATGGGGATGGCTGAAACCCGCATGGCCATTGACGCTGCCGCAGATGCCTTTGAAATTTGGCGGAAAAAAACGGCAGGCGAACGGTCTGCTCTGCTCCGCAAATGGAACGACCTGATGCTCGCCCACGCCGACGACCTCGCCCTGATTCTGACCGCTGAGCAGGGCAAGCCGCTGGCCGAGGCTAGGGGAGAAATCGTGTACGGCGCCAGCTTCGTGGAGTGGTTCGCCGAGGAGGCCAAACGGGCCTATGGCGATGTGATTCCCGGCCATGCCGCCGACAAACGCATCGTCACCATCAAGCAGCCCATCGGTGTGGTGGCAGCCATCACGCCCTGGAACTTCCCCAATGCCATGATTACCCGCAAGGTGGCCCCGGCGTTGGCTGCAGGCTGCACTGTGGTAATAAAACCGGCGGAAGACACGCCGCTTTCTGCCCTCGCAATAGCTGAACTGGCGGAGCGGGCAGGCATCCCGCCCGGCGTTTTCAATGTGGTGACGACTGCCCGCCCTGCCGAGGTGGGCGGTGAATTGACCCGCAACCCCAAGGTGCGCAAACTCTCTTTCACCGGCTCCACGGAAATCGGCAAGCTGCTCATGCGCCAATGCGCCAACACGGTGAAAAAGGTTTCGCTGGAACTTGGCGGCAATGCCCCCTTCATCGTTTTCGACGACGCCGATGTGAACAAAGCAGTGCAAGGCGCCATCGCCTCGAAGTACCGCAACGCTGGCCAGACCTGCGTTTGCGCAAACCGACTTTTTGTGCAAGATGCTGTTTATGAGGAGTTTATAAAAAAATACACGGAGCAGGTTCGCCAGCTCGAAGTCGGCAACGGCATGAGCCAGGGCGTAGCCATCGGCCCGCTCATCAACCAACAGGCCATCGAAAAAGTGGAGATGCTAATTGAGGATGCCGTGGCAAAAGGTGCCTCGGTGGTCACAGGCGGCCAGAAGCACGAACTTGGCGGCACGTTCTTCCAGCCAACCGTGTTGGCGAATGCCACCCAAGAAATGGCCCTTAGCCAAGAGGAAATCTTTGGTCCAGTTGCCCCCGTATTCCGTTTCAACACGGAAGAAGAGGTGAAAAAAATGGCCAACGACACCCCGTTCGGATTGGCTTCCTATTTCTATGGCCGTGACATCAGCCGAGTTTGGCGGGTAGCCGAGGGGCTTGACTACGGTATGGTCGGTATCAACACGGGCATGATTTCGACGGCAGTGGCTCCCTTCGGCGGCATGAAGGAAAGCGGGATTGGACGGGAAGGCTCGAAGTATGGGATGGAGGATTTTATGGAGATTAAATACCTGTGCTTTGAAATCTAAAAGAAGTGGTTTTGAAAATTTGCTTGGCAAATTTTCAAAACCACTTAAATCATTTTTGGGCAGCGGTGGCTTCGCCACCGCTGCCCAAAAATGAATCCCTTGGAGTCATTCCGCCCCCCTCACTTATAATCAAATATGAATAAAATGACCGCAACCACTACCAAATCTGCTGAACTATACGACCGCCGCAAGCAGCTCATCCCCAATGCCCTCGGCATCTTCAACCCCTCTACCGCCGTGCGGGCAGAAGGCGCCCGAATTTGGGATGCCGACGGTCGGGAATTGATTGACTTTGCCGGAGGCATCGGCGTGATGAATGCCGGGCACTGTCCCGAACCCGTTGTGCGGGCGATTCAGGAACAGGCGGCAAAGCTTATCCACTCCTGCTTCAACGTCTCCGTTACCGAGCCGTACCTCGACCTTGCAGCCAAATTGGTGGAACTGTTCCCGCATGGCGAGGCTACAAAGGTCATGCTCACCAATTCAGGGGCAGAGGCGGTAGAAAACGCCATCAAAATTGCCCGCATGGCCACGGGCCGACCGGGCATCATCTGCTTCACCGGTGCGTTTCATGGCCGAACGATGATGGCCATGTCGCTCACAGCCAAGTCGAAGAACAAGACCAACTGCGGGCCGTTTGCCCCGGAGGTTTTTCGGTTGGAATTCCCTTACCATTACCGATACGGCGGCAGTTTGGGCGAAGCGGAATACATCGAACAACAGGTGCGGCGGCTGAAGGATTTCTTCTATTACCAGGTCGGGCCGGAGCATATCGCTGCGGTCATCGTGGAGTTGGTGCAGGGCGAGGGTGGGTTCACGGTCATGCCGCCAGCCTATCTGAAGGCTTTGAAGGAGACCTGCAAGGAGCATGGCATCCTCCTCATTTTGGACGAGGTGCAATCAGGGTTCGGGCGCACGGGACGTTGGGCGGCCTACGAGCATTACGGCATCACGCCCGATATTTCCACTTGGGCCAAGAGCATGGGCGGCGGCCTGCCCATTGGGGCGGTCATGGGCCGGGCGGACATCATGGACGCTGCAAAACCGGGGACTATCGGTGGCACTTACCCCGGCAACCCAGTTTGTTGCGCAGCAGCATTGGCTAATATCGAATACATGGAGGCGGTCGGCATTAATGAATTGGGGCAAAAAGTCGGTCGCATCGTTCGGCAGCGGATGGAGTCCATGAAGGCAAAATGCCCTGCCATCGGCAATGTGCGGGGACTCGGCGCCATGCTGGCATTTGAGTTGGTGAAAAACGGCGACTCGTGGCAGCCTGACGCTGATTTGACCAATAAATTGGTGAATGTTTGCGAGAAAAAAGGCCTCGTCATCATCAGCGCAGGCACCTTCGGCAACTGCATCCGGGTACTCAGCCCACTGACCATCGAGGACGAATTATTGGAAAAGGGACTGGATATTTTGGAAGAAACCCTGATGGAATTGACTGCCTAATATTTGAAAAAATGAGCAATTACAAGCAATACATCAACGGCCAATGGGCCGACGCCATCAACCACGGCACTTGGAACGTGCTGAACCCCGCCACCGAGGAGGTGGTCGCCACAGTGCCATTCGGCAATGGGGATGATGCGCAAATGGCCATCGCAGCGGCTAAGGCGGCCTTACCCGCTTGGAGCAAAACGAACGCCTTTCAGCGGGCGAACCTGCTGAAAAACGTGGCGGCAAGGATTCGCCAAAACGCCGGGGATTTTGCCAAAATCACGACCCAAGAAAGCGGTAAGCCGCTCGTGGAGGCCAAGGGCGAATGGCTCGTCGCCGCCGACCTGTTCGAATGGTTTGCGGAGGAGGCGAAACGCACCTACGGCACGGTCATCCCCACCAACAGAAACAACAAACGGAGCTATGTCATCTGGCAGCCCATTGGCGTGGTGGGCATCATCACAGCCTGGAACTTCCCGGTTTGGAACCTCGCAAGGGCTTGGGGAGCATCCTTGGCGGCAGGCTGTACCATCGTAGCGAAGCCCTCGGAATACACGCCGATGACGGCCATGTTGCTGGCGCAAATATTTGACAATGAAGGCTTTGCGCCGGGCGTGGTCAACCTCGTGAGCGGCGATGCGGCCAGCATTGGAGATGCTTTGATGGAAGCGGTGGAAGTACGGAAAGTACATTTTGTGGGCAGCACCCGTGTCGGCAAGCTGCTCATGGACAAGGCCTCCAAGACGAACACCAAGCTCTCCCTCGAACTCGGCGGCAACTCGCCCGTGCTCGTCTTCCCCGATGTGGATGTGGCTAAGGTGGCCGCCTCGGCGGTAGCCGCCAAGTTCCGCAACTGCGGGCAGGTCTGCGTTTCGCCGCAGCGGTTTTTGGTACACGAATCCATCCACGATGAGTTTGCAAAAACGGCTGCCGAATTAGTGGCAAAGTACCGCCCCGGCAATGGCCTCGAAGCCGAAACGCAGGTCGGGCCGCTCATCAACCGCAAGCAGCAGGCGCATGTGGCTGGTTTAGTGGAGGCGGCTGTTTCGCACGGCGCAACCGTACAGGCGGGCGGCAAAATCCCTTTCGAGAAAGGCTATTTCTACAGCCCCACCCTACTTTCGGGGGTCGGTGCCGATTCGCCCGTTTTCTCTCAAGAAGCCTTTGGGCCAGTGCTGCCCATAACGCCTTTTGCGGATTTGGAGGAAGCCATTTCATTGGCGAATACCACCGAATACGGCCTCGCCGCTTATATATGGACGAACGACCTAAACACCGCCATACACGCCAGCGAGGCACTGGAATTCGGCATCGTCGGCATTAACGAATGGGCACCGCACGGCACGGAGGCACCCTTCGGTGGCTGGAAACAGAGCGGGCAGGGCAGCGAATTGGGGAACGACGGGATATTTGAGTATATGGAGCAGAAGCTGGTGAGTATTGGGGGATTGTAACTCAACCAGGATGGGTTTTACCGATTTCTTGTATCTTAGTGCAGTTTTTTACTTAAAAATTTGTAGTTAAATGCAAAAAATTGTCAAAAGAAGCCTTCAACCCATTATCGAAAAATGGCTTTTCCGGGGCAAGACCATCATAATTTATGGTCCAAGGCAAGTTGGTAAAACGACGCTTGCCAAGACACTGCTTGCCAATAACCAACAGGTAGATGGGTATTACAATTGTGAAATTCAATCGGTTAGGTCTGCTTTCGAGACCCCAGAGCCAACCATGTTAAAACGGTTTATTGGCGAGAAGAAAATCATAGTGCTCGACGAGGCACAAAACGTACCAGGCATCGGTTCAATCCTGAAATTACTTAACGATACTTTTCCCGAACTACAGGTCATCGCTACAGGCTCTTCCAGTTTTGAATTGGCGAACAAGTCGAGCGAACCGCTAACAGGAAGGTCGCTACAGTTCACTTTGCTGCCGCTTTCTTACCATGAGCTTGGGGGCTTATACAACCCGTTGGAGCGTAGGGCCCAACTGGAACATTTCCTAAAATTTGGTCTATACCCTGAGATAGTTATGGCCTCAGAGGCGGAAGCAGGTATTCTGCTCGACGACCTTAGCAGTAAGTATCTCTACAAAGATATTTTGGCATTTGAGAACCTACGTCATTCGACTGTCCTGCACAAGCTGTTGCAACTGCTTGCACTGCAAATTGGGAGCGAAGTTTCCTATAACGAACTGGCCGTATCATTGCAAGTAAACGTGCGCACGGTCGAACGATATATTGACCTTTTAGAGAAAGCATTTGTGGTATTTCGACTGCCACCGTTTAGCAGAAACTTACGGAAGGAAATATCGAAAAAGAACAAGGTGTTTTTTTACGATATAGGCATCAGGAACAGCATCGTCAGGCAATACCAGCCCATTGAACTGAGGTTGGACAAAGGCGCAATCTGGGAGAATTTCTTTGTAGTAGAAAGATTGAAATACCTGCAAAGCCAGCAACTTCGCCCCAGTCTGTATTTTTGGCGGACACACGACCAACAGGAATTGGATTTGTTGGAGGACATGGATGGCATGCTAACAGCTTTTGAGGTTAAATGGTCGCAAGGGAAACAAAAAAAACCTGGTAGTTTTGAAGATGCCTACCCAAACAGCACTATCAATTTTGTCAATACCTCGAATTTTGAAGCTTATATCGAATAGTCAGTTCAACTACAAAACACTGGTTTTCAGTTGCTTAACTTTTCACCTTTCCCATTTCTAATGTACCACAAATCACTCCCATCCGGCCTCATCATCCAAAACACGGAGGCACAGCATGCCAAGGGTCTGGCCACCTTGCAGCAGACTGTCTTCCCTACCCTTTCACCAGAAGAATTGATGGGCGAGGCGCATTACTTGCAGCACATCCGCATTTTCCCGGAAGGGCAGTTCGTGGTGCTGGACGGCGAGCGGGTTGTAGGCATGAGCACGACCATGCGCTACCATTTTTCGTTGGCACCGCACACGTTCCTCGAAATCTCGGACAACCTCTGGATGACAACCCACGAACCGGACGGCGATTGGCTTTACGGCCTCGACGTGGGCGTTGACCCTGAATATCGGGGCATGGGACTGGCAAGGGAGATTTACCGGGCAAGACAGGAAACCTGCCATGCGCTTGGCCTGAAAGGGCAAATTACCGTGGGCATGATGAACGGCTACCAGGTCCGCAGCCATGAATTGACCACCGACGAGTATTATGAGCTTCTAAAAAACGGCGAAATCAACGACCCGACCGTCTCCGTCCAGCTACGGATGGGGTTTGAAATACAGGGGCTTATCCACGATTATTTGGACGACCCGAAATGCGGAAATTGTGGCGTCCTGATGACACTTGATGCCAGCAAAACCGTATAAACGCCAATCAAACCGCTTCAACCTTTAATCTGAAACGTGAAATGAAAAATATCCAGCTTAAAACTGCAATTCCCGGCCCAAAGGGTGCTGAAATTTTGGCCCGAAGGGCCACCTCCATGCCCAATGGCTTGGCAAGGTCAACCGATGTCGTCGTCATCAGCGCCAAGGGGGCGATGGTGGAAGATGCGGACGGCAACCACCTCATTGATTTTGCCGGAGGCATCGGCGTGCTGAACGCTGGTCACCGCCCCACCACGGTCGTCAATGCCATCAAAAAGCAATTGGACAAAGTCATCCACTCCTGCGCTTTGGTGACGACCAACGAGCCGACCGTGGAGCTTTGCGAACTGCTGAACAGACTGACGCCCGGTGATTTCCCCAAAAAAACCCTGCTGGCCAACTCCGGCGCCGAGTCAGTGGAAAATGCCGTGAACATCGCAAAGTACTATACAAAACGGCCTGCAATCATTGTGTTCGAGGGAGCCTATCACGGGCGTACCCACCTCACGCTGAGCATGACAAGTAAGTACGGCCTGTTCAAAAAAGGCTTCGGCGCCTTTACACCAGACATCTATCGCCTACCCACGCCTAACTTGACTCGGCCCTACCCCGGCATGTCCAAGGAGGAGTTCCTACAGCATTGCATCCGCCAAATAGACCATGCCTTCATCGCCCAAGTGGACCCAAGTGCGGTGGCCGCCATCGTCATCGAACCCGTTCAGGGCGAGGGTGGTTTTGTGCCAATGCCAAAGCCATTTTTGGAAAAAATCAGGGCCGTATGCGACCAGCACGGCATCTTGATGGTGGCGGATGAGATACAAAGCGGAATGGGGCGCACAGGAAAGCTTTACGCCATTGAGCATAGTGGCGTGGTACCCGATATGGTCGTCACTGCAAAATCGCTGGGGGCAGGCCTACCCATCGGAGCGGTAACGGCTCGTGCCGAAATCATGGACGCCCTGCACCTTGGAGCGGTTGGCAGCACCTATGGCGGCAACCCCGTAGCCTGCGCTGCCGCAGTGGAAACCCTTAAAATTATCAGCGACCCCGCATTCCTGAAACGAGCGGAGCAGGTGGGTGAACAGATGCGCCGCACCATGGAAGCCTGGAAGAAAAAATACCCGCTCATCGGTGATGTGCGTGGCCTTGGAGGCATGCGGTTGGTCGAGTTTGTCAAGGATAAAAAAACGATGGAACCTGACCCTGACCTCACGCTCGAAATCTTGAAAGATGCTGTTCAACAAGGTATCGTGCTAATTCGGGCAGGACTTTATTCCAACTGCATCCGTTTGCTGCCGCCATTCGTCATCACCAATGGTCAACTGAAAGAAGGCTTGGAGGTGTTGGAAGGGGCAATTGCAAGGGCGCACAATAAAAGAGTGGGCAGTTAGGCAGTGGGCAGCTCACCCTTTGGGGTTGGCAGTCACGCTTGGCCAAAACAAGATGGCATCCCAGTTTGGCATTGGTAAATCAATTTTATGTGCGACCTCCTTTTTTACAACGGCCAAATTTTGACGATGGTGCCGGGCAGCCCAATGCCGGAAGCTATAGCCGTGGAGTCGGGCAAAATCAAAGCCGTTGGCAGGTTGGCCGACCTGCGGGCGTTGGCACATCCCAACACGCAATGGATTGATTTACAGGGCAAAATACTCATGCCCGGCTTTTTCGACGCCCATATCCATGTTTGGAAAGTAGGCGACCTGCTCACCTTTAACCTCGACCTGCGGGGCGTTGGCAGCATCGAGGAATTGCAGGACAAATTGCGTGATTTTGCTTCGCAACACCCTGAATTGCAATGGATTAGGGCGAGGGGCTTCAACGAAGCACAGATGAAGGCCGGCCGGCTGCCCACCCGCCACGACATTGACAAGGTGGTGAGCGACCACCCCGTGTTTTTGCAGCGCACCTGTGCCCATATTGCCGTTATCAATTCCAAGGCAGTTGAAATTTGTGGCCTATCGGCCAAAGCACCTGTGCCGCTTGGCGGTGAAATCAGGTTGGGAGACGATGGCCAACCCAATGGCATCCTCTGTGAAACGGCGCTGGGCCTGGCCATGCGGCATTTCCCGCCCATTGCCGAAGGCGACTATGAAACCATGATTTTGGCCGCTTGCCGTGAACTGCTACGCCACGGCGTCACCGCCGCCTGCGACCCCGCCGTCATGCCCGATTTGTTGGCTGTTTACAAAAAAATGGACCGGGAAGGCAAGCTGCCCATCCGCATCCACGCAGTGCCCATCGTATTGCCGGATGGCGGCACCGAGCCGCTTCCGCTCCCCGAATTGTTCGAATCGGAAAACCTCGTGGTGAACACCGTCAAGTTCTTTGCCGACGGTGGCCTCAGTGGCCAAACGGCAGCCCTGAGCCGCCCCTACAAAGGCACGAACTACAAGGGCATCCTCCGGCTCGACCCTTCGCAGTTTTACCAGTTGGCGCTCGAAGCCCAGTCCAAGGGCTTCCAAGTAGCCACCCATGCCATTGGCGACGAGGCTATCTCCTTGGTTATCAATACTTACGAGCAGCTTTACAAGACCCAGCCCGATGCCCCTCGCCACCGCATCGAGCACCTTGGCTTGCCCGGCAAAGAACATCTTCGCCGCATTGCCGACATGGGTTTGCATGTGGTGACGCAGCCCATTTTCATCAAGGAACTTGGCCGAAATTTCCGTCAATCCCTCGATGACGCATTCCTTGCCGACTGCTACCCGTTTCGCTCCATGCTCGACCACGGCATCAATGTGGCCTTCAGCACCGATGCGCCAGTGGTAAAGGATTTACGGCCTTTGTCGTGCATCGCCGCTGCAATGGATAGGAAGGACATGGATGGGGAGGTTATTTCACCGAAGGAAAAAATAGGGCTGGATGACTCCCTTTACGCCTACACGATGGGGAGTGCGAAGGCGAACCGGGTGGAGGGGAAAGTGGGGAGCATTGAGGTAGGGAAGGAGGCGGATTTGGTGGTGCTGTCTAATTTGACGACTTCATCCAAAATTGATGGCGTTGATAGCTTGAACATCGAAGAAGTGTGGAGAAAAAGTAAGGCTGACCAAAATTCCTGATGAAAAAAACAAAAAAGGCTCCCAGCATTGGAAGCCTTAATCATTTATTTCAATTGCAGTAAGCTCAAAACTTGGCACTCCAAGTTGTCCTTCACTTCATGCTTTTGGGGAGGCCAACCAGCAAAAACCTCCAGTATTTTGAGACAAGTTGGAACGTAGCAGTGTGGGTAAGGTGAGAGGTTATTTCAGTTAAAACCCCCGCTTCACCTCCCAAGCCTTCAAGGTCTTTACCTTCACCTTGCCATTGCTTGCATACAGTTGCAGCTTGCTAAAATCTGCGGTAGGAAAGTAAATATCCGTCATTACCACTTCGCCATTGTCCGCAAAAAGCTCGCAGGAAGCCACATCAAAGAACAGGTGAAATTGAACCGTCTTGCCGCTGGAAACCCTTGGTGCTGTGTGGCGCTTGGCGGCAAATTTATCTGAAAAGCCTGCCTTTCCGGCCTTCGTGCGGTCGCTGTAAAACAGGTTGCTGGCAGCATCGAAACCGACCCGGTATTCCTCCCCTTGTTGGTTTGATACCGCAATTCCAAAGTCCGGCGTAGAACCTTCAGGCAGTTCAATTTCCAGTTCCATCTCCATCGTGGCGGGTGCGAAACCGAGTTTTGCCGTCAAGTCCAAATTGTTTTCAACTACCTGATTATCAACAGTGTATGCCTTGCCTCGCAAAGCCTCCAACTCTTTTGCAGGTAAAGAAACCAGCCGCATTCCAGCACTTGTATTTTTCAAAATCAACTGCCGGGGCAAGGTCGTGGCACCACGCCAAACTTCCGTTGGCACGAGGGTAGCATAGTCCCAATTTGACATCCATCCCATGAAGAGGTGGCGTCCGTCGGATTTTGGAATATCCGACCAAGTGACGCCAGCGTAGTTGTCCCGCCCATGGTCGAGCCAAACGGCTTTGCCGCCCGTTACCGAAGGTGCAAAACCTGGGTCGAGCGTGAAGTTTTTCCCGTCAAAGTTCCCCACGAAATACTGTGTGCCAGAGCCGCCGTTGGCCGACCCGGGGTTGAGGCTTTGCAGCAGCACCCACCGTTTTTCGCCCGTGCCCTCCACGGCAATCGGGAAAAGGTCGGGACATTCCCAGACGCCGCCGTGTCCGCCGAATTCCTTTCCAAAATCGCTCAGGTGCGTCCATTTTTTCAGGTCGGGCGAACCCCAGAGCATCACATGGTCGTGTGCAGCAAAGACCATCACCCACTGCTTTGAGTCTTCGTCCCAGATTACTTTCGGGTCACGGAAGTCCTTGATTTTCTGCGTGTTAGGCACGACCGGATTGTCAGCGTACTTCGTCCAGGTACGCCCCTTGTCGGTACTGTAAGCAATGCTTTGGTACTGGAAATCGGTACGCCCCGCCTTTTCACCTTCCATCAGGTGTTGGGTGAAAATGGCGACGAGCGGCGGCTGTCCATTGACGCCAAACCCGCTGGTGTTGTTCCAGTCCACCACGGCGCTGCCGCTGAAAATCAGCCCCAGTGAGTCGGGGTAGAGGGCGATGGGCAAGTGCTGCCAATGCACCAAATCGGTGCTGACGGCATGGCCCCAGTGCATTGGCCCCCATACGTTGGCTTCGGGGTAATGCTGATAGAATAAGTGATACTCACCCTCAAAATAGACCATGCCGTTGGGGTCGTTCATCCACATTTTTTCAGGGCTGAAATGGAACTGCGGGCGGTGAGGCTCGGTGTAATATCCTTCGGTATTATCTGTTGACGGCTGGTCATTGGTGTTTTCCGCCGTTTTTTGACAGGCAGCAAATAATACAGTGGAAAAGAAAAGGCATAGAATCAGGTTCCTCATGCTATAGATTAATTTTATTGTTGAAATTGTTCAGCATTAAGGTGTCATTTTAATGCGGCGGCATCGAGATGACACCTTTTTTCGCCTTCAATTCCCAGTATCATTTTAAAATTATCGAAGCGAAAAAAGATGTCACCTCTCCATCCAGAACAATTATTGTTCTTTGAACAACTGAATGAGTTCAATGCAAGGGGGCAAGCCCCCTTGGAGGAGGCGGCAATTCCAAGGGGGCTTGCCCCCTTGTTCACTCCACCAACTCAGTTTGTTGTTCAAAGAACTATAATCATTGGTTAGAAAATTTACCGACATACCCACCGTCAGCATTGCTTAATACGAGAAAATAATTGCCAACTGGCAGCTTTGAAACATCCAATTTATTGGTTGGAATAAAACTTGGATTTTGAGTAAATACCCGTCCGTTGGCATCATATATTCTCATATCAAAAAGGCGGTGTTCACTCATTTCTCCGAGGAGTAATTGCAGCGTATCGTGGGCTGGGTTGGGGAATAAATGCAGATGTTTTACATTTTGTTTAGACTCAAAAATGCCACTCAAAAACGCTTCCGGCAAATATTCTGGCTCGCATATTTCAGGCTGAAAAGACTCCTCCTTGTGGCCCATTTCCCAGTAGTCCAATCGTTCGATTTTCACCTTGCCATCAGGCACCACGAAGTCTATCAGCTTTTGGTTTTCACCCGGATAAACCCGTGCGGAAATAACCGCCAGGTTGTCCACAAACACCTCCACGATGCTATGGTCAACAAACACCCGGATGTGAACCGTATCCCGAAAAACGTAGGTTGCAAAGCGGTTGTCCTCCGCTGTCGGGTAGGGTGACGACAGGTTCCGATTGATGCCTAACTTATTGGTTTTCAGGTCTCCATAGATAGAAGTGAGCAGCGTGGCGGCTTCGTTTTTGAAAATTTGCAAGGAAAATTGCGCATCCAGCTCCGGCACGATGACCATGTCAATTTCATACTGGTCGCCCTGTATTTCAGGCAGGTTGAAATTGGAGCCAGATGCAATTTCCCGGTTCTCGATATGCACGTTGTTCTTGCGCAAGCGGCACAGATTTGGGTGCGGATAATGCCCAATTTTTCCATCTACGAGCAACCTTGCCACACGGGGTATGCTGAACGTTTGCCGCCAGCCAGCCGCTTTCTGGTCGTTCACATCCCGGTCTTCGGGAATGATGCCAATATAGGTCAGCCTGTCCGCTTCGTCCCTGCCAAAAGAGGGTGAGAGTAGGTTGCGGGTTATATGTTCAAATGGCTGTGGCGTGTTATTATAAGGCGTGAATTTTTCATCCACAAAACTCCCCACCCAATATACCGTTTGTGCAGGAGCGCCATTAAATACAGGCGTTACTATTAAAATATAATCACCGTTTTCCATTTTAATGAAGCTCGGCATTTCCCAAAATTTGCCTGCCTGTGCCACATTGTTATTCTGATAAATAGGTAATATCGTTTCCCAATCAGTCAGGTTCTGTGACTTATAGCTAAAAAGAATTCCGCCACCATTATTTTGCAGTCCCGACCCGACAACCATATAATACGTACTGCCTTCTTTCCAGATATAAGGGTCTCGAAAATCCATGTGCGGGAAATTGGGAGGTGGGTTCGGAATGACGGGATTATCTGGCAACGTCTCCCATTTAATCAACTGATTATCAAGCGGATGGGCGATACCGATGCCTGCCTTTTGCCCATCCACGCCCGTGTAGGCAATGACCGGGACACCGTTTTCATCATAGGTCGTGGTGCCTGACCAACAGCCAAAATCAGAGAAGCCCGGTTGCGGCGCAAGCGCTATACGTTCCTCCTTCCAAGTCACCAAATCGGGGCTGCTCCAATGGCCCCAATGCATGAAATACAGCGTGGGTGAGTTGGGGTTTTTTTGAAAAAACAGGTGATAGGTGCTATCATAATAGGTCAAGCCATACGACTCATTTGCCCAGCTGGTATTGGGCATCACATGGTAGCGAGGGCGCAGGTGGTCGTCCGCATGGCGTATATTATGGTCAATAAATAAGTCCGTTTCCATATACCCGATGGCATTAAATCGGGTGCTTATTTCAGCTGGGGTAAATATTTGATTGAAAATGCGCACCTCGTCCAGTGCGCCATTGGCTGCACTCAACAGAAAACCCTGAAAATCAGGTGAGTCGTTGCCCCTGCCAAGGTACATCACGGTGTTTGCGAAGCTCAAATGGTCATGTTCGCCGAGGGTTTGCTCAGCCCATAGTTCGCCATTTACATATAATTGCGTCTTTTTGTTTTCGAGGTCTATTTGCAGGAAAATATGGTTCCATTGATAGGTTTTTAGGGATTGTATGGAAGTAAAAAAATAGTTTTGATTATCTGCATAATATTGGTAAAACAGCTTTCCATAAGGCGACACTTTAATCGTAAAACCCGCACCGCCAGTGAGTTGACTGATTAATCCAACGGATTTTTCATTAAAACATTCGGTGGCATACCATATCTCCACGGCCATTTTTTTGGTGATATTGGGCAGGGTAAAACTATTCTGAAAAGCCCAAGTGGAATAACCATCCAAGCGCAGCGCCCGACCATGCGGGGCATCGGTGTGTTCGGGTTTTTGAAAATGGTTGGCGACTGAAAACGAAGTCTGCCCAATGCTCTCCAGCGTCGTCATTTCACCCGTATTTTCATCAAAGGAAAATTGTGCAATGGGCATTTGCGCCAGCGAAGTACCAGCGGATGAAAACAGAAGAATGATAAAAATGACGTAGCTGCGCATGAGCAATTTTTTAAAAAAGGAGGTGCGGGGAACATCCGCCACACCCCCTTTTCTAACTAAATTAACAAATAATCAACATTAATCAACGAAGTTGTCAATGGCGTTGGCTGTGATGCCTTCCACGTTGCCCTGCCATTGGCCAGTGCGACCGTCTTCGAGGTGCCACTCATAAGCGCCCAAACCAATCACAAGGCTTGTGCCTTTGTAGGCAGTGGTTGGTTCAAACTCCACGATGGCACCCAATTCAATGCCGTTGGCTGCTGGGTCCCACTCGAAAGATGCCCGTACCTTGGCGTTGTTGTCAATCTCAAACTGGTTTTTCCTGCCGTTGTGCTGCGTAGCCCCATCAGGAATTACGCCATCATAGAAGCGGTTGAAATCCCAAATATGCGCACGGTTCTTCTTCGCACCGCCGTCGCTAAGGAAAATGGCATTGTACGTGACCATTTCAAAAGTAACAGGGGCTGTTGTCAAATCCTTGAACAAGTAGTAAGTATCGTTGCCAGCCGGAAAATCGTCCGAATTGAAGACGCTCGGTAGGAAGGAAATGCCCCAGTTGTCGGGGTTTTGGATGAACGCTTCGCCGCCAATGTCGAAATTGGTCGGGCCGAAGGCTGGGTCAATCCTGCCCACTTGTGAAACATAAGAACCCGCCAAGCCAGTTAGCAACAGGTTGCCACCCGCTTTGTACCAATCGGTGATGATGGTCTTGGCAGTGCCAGTGGCAGACGCTGGGAAAATCGGTGCTCCATTGTCAATGTCCGGACGTGGGAAGGTGGTGTAGTGGAACCAAACCATAGTGGCCGTGGAGATGCCATCCGCGGTGATTTCGCTGAAAGGTATGTACTGCGCTTTCTCCTTGTACTTGTCCAAGGCCCATTGGTAGGCAGTCTTGATTTCTGGGTCAAGGTTGTCAAAGTTGGTAGGGTCGCCCACCAACACGAGGCGCAATGGGTTTGGCCCTTCGACAGTGCTCACGGTGTAATCCGTTGAATTTTTGCCATCGGTCACTGTGAATACTACTGGCCCGCCGCTGAAATTGACGGGTGAACTTGGAGCCACGGTTGCCGTGGTTGGTGATACCGTTGTGGACACCGTTACCGCAGATAAATCGGCACCGAAAGGCACATTTACGGTGATGGTTTTCGCCGTTTCATCAATTGCACCAACCGCTGCGAACGGTGCATCAATTTTGAACAGGGTGATTTTCGGAGCAACAGACCCACCGTCGTCGTCCTTCTTACAGCCTGTCCAAGTTGCCAATCCTGTGATTAGCAATAGTGAGAATAACAGAAGTTTTTTCATGTTGAATAAATGATTTTAGTAAAAAATTAAGGTTCTTGATTTCAATGTTCTCCTAATCAAACGAGGCTTAATTGCCGCATTTTGATTTTGCAAAGCATTGAAAATCAATAATTTGGATTTTGAAAATACAGGGAGGGCGCAAGGTCAATCTCGTGCTGCGGGATGGGCAGGTACTCATGTTTTCCAGCTTGGAAACTGATGCCTTCCAGGTACTCCACCTTGGCTGCTTCTGAGCTGTAGTAGTCGTTCATCGTCGGTGCTGCCACTCCCCAGCGTACGAGGTCGAAAAAGCGGTGGCCCTCCATCGCCAACTCCAGCCTGCGCTCGAATCGGACAGCCTTGCGGGCATAGTCCTGCGTCCAGCCAGCTGATGGGTAAGGCTCGATTTTGTAATTGGCGGCATTGCCGGAGCCATCCAGTTTTTGGACGTAAGGGCTGTTTTTCGCCCGGTCCCGAACTTGGTTGATGAGCTGGCGGGCTTTGTCCAAATCCTGGTTCTTCTCAATGAGCGCCTCGGCCTGCCACAGCAGTACCTCGGCGTAGCGGATGATGCAGAAATTCAATCCAGAAGCCGCCCATGGGAAAGAATTGTGAACGTTCGGGTCGTTCGGAGCTACCACGTGTTTTTTGCAGGAAAAACCGGGCAGGTAGTCCGTGCTGCGCACCCAGGAAAGCTCGTAATTGGCAGTGTTGCCCTTCCATGGAACGCCGATGCGGCCAAACGTGAAGTCCACCCGTGGGTCGAGCGGGCCACTGTAGCTGCTGCTGAGTACGTCCGTGTTGTTGAAGCTGTCGAAAAGCGGTAGTCCGTCGCTGCCCGTTCGGAAGGCATTGACAAGGTTCTGGCTGCCGAGGTAAAAATCATCGCCGTTTGCGTAAGCGCCACCGTCAATGCCGGGGCCAAGCGTCACGTTCAGCAGGTCGCCCCACGAGTGATTGGCGAAGATGCTGGCGGTGGAAAACTGGATGGTGAATACCGACTCCGGCCCATTTTCAAACTCAATGGTGCCGAGGTTCTGAAAGTCGGGCAGCAGGGCGAACGGGCCTGACATCACAAAATTGGTCTGTGCAATCACCTCGTCCCATTGCTTCAGTTCGACCGCCAGTTTAGCCAAATAGCCCGCTGCTGCGTATTTGTTTACCCGCCCGATTTCATCCTGCTCAATAGGCAGGTTGTCGTAGGCAAACTGAAAATCCTCCTTGATTTTTTGCCAAACCTCATCGCTGCTCAGGTCGGTATTGCCCACGGCAGTCGGGTCGTCGTTTTCGCCCAAATAGGCGATTTGGTTGAAGTTGCGCTTCAGGTCGAAATGGAAATGCCCCCGCAGCAGCCGCATTTCAGCGATGCGGGCGGCTTTTGGATATTTTGCATCGTCCAGTTTTTCGATTTCCCGAATGGCCAAATTGCAGCGGGCAATCCCAAAATACGGGTTGCGCCATTTCTGAAAGCAGGCGTAGTTGGTGGCATCCATCGTCGCCGTTTCGAGCTGGTGGATGTCCGTACGGTCGGTGATGCCGCCGCCGCCTTTGTAGGCGTCGTCGCTGCGCACGTCAATAATCCAGTTGCTGGAAGGCCCGGCGAATGACTCGTCGTTGCCGAAAAAATGGCCGCCGAGTGATTGGTAAGCCGCTACCACCAGCTTATCCACGGAGGAAGCGGACAGCACACCCTCCGCCAAAACACCCTTGGGCGCTGTGTCCAACAGGTCTTTTTTGCAGGAAAAAATTGCCGAGAGGCAGCTAAAAATGAAAAGGTATTTTATGATTTTCATGTCTTCTTTTTTTATTGAAACAGGTTGATTATCAACCTGCTATCAACTGTTATCAACCCTTATCAACCTTAATACTTAAAATTCACGCCTACCAAGAAAGTCCTCGGCAGCGGATAAACACCGCGGTCAATGCCGGGGAAATTCACGTTGCCAGCGTAGGGCACTTCGGGGTCAATGCCGGAGTAGCCGGACAGCGTGGCCACGTTCTGCACCTCGAAATAGATATTGGCGTTGATGCTTTTCCCCGTCAGGAACTTGGGCAGGTTGTAGCCCAATTTCACCGAGCGCAGCTTGAGGTACGAGGCATCCTCCACGAAGTAGGAAGAAGCCCGCAGCTCGTTGTTTGTGTTGTCCAGCGTAGGGGCAGGAATGCGGGAACCTGTGTTTTCGGTGCTCCAGGCATCGAGGATGCGTTCGCCACGGTTGAAAGTTCCTACCTGTGCGAAGTCGGTATAGGTCAAAACCTCGTTATAAACCTGCTGACCCAGCCCAGAATAGAGCGAAGCGGAGAAGCTCAGCCCTTTCCATTCCAGCCCAAAATCGAGGCCGAGGTTGAGGTCAGGGTAAGGATTTCCGATATAGGTCCGGTCGAGGTCGTCAATCACGCCGTCTGAGTTGAGGTCCTGGTAGCGGATGCGTCCAACACCCTTGCCAGCTTGTATAGCAGCAGCATCTACCTCGGCCTGGTCTTGAAAAATACCCTGATAGACCCAGCCATAGAAACTGCCGATGGGCTTTCCAACAGCGATGCGGGTAGGCCCGTCATTGCCGTTGAGGTAGCTTTCGCCCTGGTTGCCGATATTGCCGATGTTCTTGCCGAGGCTGGTCACTTCGTTGGTGAAATGGCTCAACTGGAAGCTGATGTCGTAACTCAAATCCTTGCCCGGCTTGCTGTAGTGGTAGCCGAGCAGCAGGTCAACGCCTGTGTTTTTCACCGAGGCAGCATTCACGAAAGGCTCGTCGCCCTCGCCAATGGCGGCGATTTGCGGTGCTCGGAGCAGGATGTCGTCGGTGTTTTTGATATAATAATCAGCGCCAAGCGTGAATTTTCCGTTACCAAAACCTGCATCGAAACCGAAGTTGGTCTGCGTGGTGGTTTCCCAAACGAGGTTCGGGTTGCCCCTGCTCAACACCCGGAAGCCCTGGCTCACGGTGTTGTTCGTGCCCTGCAAGTCGTAGTCGGCGTGGTTGATGTCGGCGCCGAGGGTGGAGATGGTGGCGAAGTCGCCAATTTGCTGATTGCCCTGTTGGCCCCAACTTGCCCGCAGCTTCAGGTCGTCGAGTTTTTTACCAAAAGTATTTTTGAAAAAAGGCTCCTCCGAAACCCGCCATCCGATGGATGCTGCGGGGAAAACGCCGTTGGTGAGCAGTCTCGATGTTTCATCAAAACGCAAGGTGGCGGACACGATGTAACGGTTTAAGAACGTGTAATCAGCCCGCCCGAAGTAGCTGCGCAAAGCCCACTCGGTGCCGCCGCCGCCGTTCACGGCACTTCCAGAGCCAGCGGAGAGATAGGTGAACGCAGGGTCTTCGTTTTCAAAACCAGTGCGTGCCCCATTCAGGAAAGTGAAGTCGTAGGTGACCTGCTCGTGACCGCCAATTACCTTCAAATCGTGGTTGCCAGCTTGGTAGCCGTATTCGAGGGTGTTAATCCAGGTGAGGGTGGTGCCTACACCGAATTCGTTGAACAGCAGGTTGTTCTGGATGTCGAAATCGCCCTCCTGAAAAGCAGCGTCGAAGCGGCGCAGATAGTAGTTCGAGTAGTCGAGACCGTAGGTGGTTTTCAGCTTTAGGCTATGTGCCTGCGGCAATATTTTCACCATTTTGAAAAGGTCTGCCTCGGCATAAGCATTGCCGAAAATCCGGCGGCTATCGGAGGTGTTGTCCTTGTTTTTTTCCAAAACGCTCACCATGTTACGCACGTCGGGGAAGCCGCCGATTTTGCCAGCAAAGCCGCCTTCGAGGTCGTAAACGGGAAGGGCCGGGTGTTGCCGGATGACATCGAGTGGGATGCCGTCCTGCCCCTGTTGCGAGCCGATTTGCACCTGTTGGTACAAAGCCACGGAAAGGTTTTCGCCAATGTTCAGCCAGTCGGTCACCTTGAAACTGGAGTTCAGGCGGCTGGTGATGCGGTTGAAATTGGTGTGTTTTATCAAGCCTTCTTGGTCGAAATAATTGACGCCAGCCGAGTAGGTTCCCCGGTCGTTGCCGCCCGAAAGGTTGACGTAGTATTGTTGCTGAAATGCGTTTTGGTAAACCTCATCTGCCCAGTCGGTGCCTTGGGGCGTGTACTGGTAAATCTGCTTCCCGTTGGGGATGATGAAGGGCGTGGTCACCAATTGCGGCGTTGCGCCGCTGCCGTAGGCAGGGTGCTTGGGCGTGATGCCCGCATTTTGCGAAGCCACCCACCAAACCTCGCCCCACTGCACGGGGTCGAGCACTTCCACCTTTCGGGCGAGGGTCTGCACGCCATTCAGTACGCCCGCCTCCACCGACATTTTTCCCGCTTTTCCTTTTTTCGTGGTGATGACCACCACCCCACCCGCCGAGCGGCTGCCGTAAATGGAGGCAGCGGCAGCATCTTTCAGCACCTGAATGGACTCGATGTCGTTCGGGTTGAGGTTGTTTAGGTCTTCGACCGTTGGCACACCGTCCACCACGTACAGGGGCTTGTTGTTGTTCAAGGTCGTTACACCCCGGATTTTGATGTTCGTGCGTCCTGAGCCGGGCTGCCCGTCCTGTGTGAGTTGCACCCCAGCGACCTTGCCCTGTAAGGCTTGCAATACGTTTGAGTAGGGCGTTTTGGAAATGGATTCCACGTCCACGACGGAAACTGCCCCGGTGATGTCGCCTTTTTTCTGGGTGGTGTAGCCCACAACAATGACCTCATTGAGCAAAGAACCTGAAGTCAGGTCTATATCGAGGGTGCCGGGCTTCACGTCCGTGATGGTTTTGGCGGTGTAGCCCGTGAACGACACGGCGATGGCGACTGTCCCTCCGGGCAAATCTAGCGAGTAGCTACCGTCCACTTCGGTAATGGTGCCGATGCTCGTCCCGACAATCAAGAGGTTGGCACCTATCAGCGGCTCCCGGGTCTCAGCATCTACGACTGTTCCCGAAAGCCTGCCCTGTGCCGTCGCAGCTGTCACTGCCAAGGCCAAAAAGAAGGAGGCAATCAGGATTTGTTTGACTTTTTTCATGCGTTTAAATTTTGAAATAATTCGGAAGGTGAATAATCGGGCGTTGCCCCTTTTTTGGTGGCGACCAAAGCACCAGCCGCGCAGGCGGTTTCGAGGCTTTCTTCCGCCGATGCACCCCCAAGCAACTTGCTCAGGAAGGCACCGAGAAAAGCATCGCCGCTGCCAATGGTGTCCTGCACTTTCACCTTAAATCCCGGATGGGTGTAATGATTATTTTCGTTTAAAAATGCTGCCCCAAGGGCACCTTTGGTGACGATGAGCGCATCCAACTGAAATTGTTCTTTCAGGTAATTCATTCGGTTTGCCTCATCACCGCTTGCGCCGAACCATGCGCTCAGCGTTTCCAGTTCTTCGTCGTTCATCTTCACCATGGTGGCTTTTGCGAGCAGTGTTTCGAGCAAATCCTTGGAGAAAAAAGGCTGCCGAAGGTTCACGTCAAAGACCCTCACCGTGGCGAGTTCAAGCAGTTCCAGTAGGGTCTTTTTGGTGCGCTCGGTGCGGCAGGCAAGGCTGCCAAAAACGAGGGTACCAGCCTCTTTGACCGCTTGTTTTGCGGCTTCTTCCGGGTGGATATAATCCCATGCGGCGGGCTGCACGATTTCGTAGGAAGGGCTGCCTTTTTCGTCCAGCTTTACGTTCACGGTTCCAGTTGGGAAATTGTGGTCACGCTGCACAAAGTTGGTAGGGATGCCTTTGTCGCTCAAAAACACCAGCAACTCCTTCCCCAAATCGTCCACGCCAACCCGGCTGACCATCTGGGATTGCAGCCCAAACACCTTGGCATGGTAGGCGACGTTCATGGGCGCCCCACCCGCTATTTTGCCGGAAGGCAGCAAGTCCCAGAGGACTTCGCCGAAACAGACGATGGTTTGGTTAGGCATGGTGTTCAATGTTTTTTAAAAAGTGCCGGAGTCAACATCCCCCGGCTTCACAATTGTATGAAACTTAAATTAAGGCTTGATTATCAGTGTTTTATGCAAACTAAACGCTCTTCAATTTCACAGAGGAAGCGGTGTTTGGCACATCATCTTTCACCATTTGTTTTTCCAAATCCTCCAAGGAGACCCCCTTCGTTTCGGGCATCATTTTCCAGACAAAAAGCAGTTGGAACAACATCATAAAAGCGAAGATGGCGAAGCTGGTCGCCTGCCCGAACTTGCCCGCAAACCAGGGGAAGTTGCCTGCGATGAGCGCTGCAAACACCCAGTGGGTGCTGCTGCCCAGCGAGTTGCCCCAGGAGCGTATTTGGTTGGGGAAAATTTCGGAGATGAATACCCAGATGACCGCCCCTTGCCCGATGGCATGGGCAGCGATAAAGACGAAGAGCAAGCCCGGCACCATGATGCTACCTGTTGCAACGTTGCTGTAAAAGACCCACGCCACCCATGAAAGCGAAATGATATATCCGATTGACCCGACATACATGAGGAAGCGCCGTCCCATGCGGTCAATCAGCACCAAGCCGAGCATCGTGAACACCAGGTTGACCACGCCGATGCCCACGGACGACAGCAGCGCCGAACTGGTCGCCATGCCCGCATCCTCGAAAATGCGGGGGGCATAGTAAATCACGGCATTGATGCCGCTGACCTGGTTGAAAAATGCAAACAGAAAGGCCAAGAGGATGGGCAGCCGATAACGGCCAGAAAAGAATTCCTTTAAGCTGCCAGATGAACTGGTTGTGTTGTGTTGGCTGGCTTGTATTTCTGAGAGCGATTCGTTGACGGTGGCTGGGTTGACGACTTCCAAGGTGCGGCGGGCTTCAGCTACGTTGCCCTTTTTCACTATCAGCCAACGTGGGCTTTCCGGTACGAGGGGGATGAGCACGACGAACAGCAAGGACGGGAAAGCCACCACGCCAAGCATCCAGCGCCATGCATTCTCGTCGGCGGTGCCGATGAGCCAATTGGAAAGATAGGCCACCAAAATGCCGAACACGATATTGAATTGGAACAGGGCGGTGAGTTGCCCCCGTTTTTCCTTTGGTGAAAGCTCGGTGATGTACATCGGTGCAACGACCGAAGATGCGCCCACGCTCAAGCCGCCAAGGAAGCGGAAAAACATCAGCGTGTAAACATCAGGTGACAAGGCACAGCCTATGGCAGAAACCAAGTAGATGATGGCAATCCAGAACAAGGTGTTGCGCCTGCCGATGCGCTCTGCTGGGATGCCCCCGAAGATTGCGCCAGCAATCGTACCGTACAGCGCCATGGCGACCATCTGTCCGGTCATGGCATCGGTCAGACCCCAAAGTTTTTGAATGGTGCGCTCGCAGCCGGAGATGACTGCGGTGTCGAGACCGAAAAGAAAGCCGCCCAAAGCGACGGTGATAGCCCAAAAATAGACCTTGCGGTGGTTCATGTTTTTACCATTTAATACCACAAACCTATGGGGGTAGCCGCCGAGCACTGTTCAGGATTGTTTCAAATCCTTTCAAATTTGATACGGGGCTAAATTTTTACCTAAATCATTGAAATACAGCAAATTAGCCGTTAATGTCGGTTTGACAAGAAGCAGGATGGGTTTAGAAAATGTTGCGCTTGGTTCTGAAAATGTTACTTGGGTTCCTTCTCCCTCCACTCGCTTGGCGAGCATCCATAGCGCCCTTTGAACGCCGTTGAGAAATACCCCGGCGACGAATAGCCGGATTGATAGGCAACCTCCGCCACCGTCAGGTCGCTTTCGAGCAGCAGTTGACTGGCTTTTTTGAGTCGCACCTGCTGGATGAAATCGTTGGGGCTTTCGCCGAGCAGGGCTTTGGTCTTTCTGAAAAGCTGCACCCTCGATAGTCCGAAAGCTTCGCTCAGGCTCTCCACCGTCAGGTTTTGTTCGGCGAGGTTCGTCTCCACATAGTTGGTGAATTTCCGCAAAAACTGTTGGTCGAGGTCGCCGATGCTGCTGGGCAACTTGCCAAACTGGAGGTTGCCACCGAAGCGTTCACGCAGGTTTTCACGCCCTGCAAGCAGGTTTTTCACGATTTCGGAGAGGAAAACGAGGTTGAAAGGCTTGGTCACGTAGGCATCGGCGCCAGATTGGACGCCCTCGATTTTTTGCTCCATCGAACTGCGGGCGGTGAGCAGCACGATGGGGATGTGCGAGGTTCGAAGGTCGGACTTCAGTCGCCTGGTGAGGGTCAGCCCGTCCCTGCCGGGCATGTTGATGTCGGCGATGATGAGGTCGGGCACTTCAGCGAAGGCTTGGTCAAGCCCTGCATTGCCGTCGGCAGCCTCCCGGATTTGGAAGGATTTCCCGAAATGATTTGCCAAAAACAGCCGCAAATCCTCGTTGTCCTCGATGAGCAGCAAAACCTGTTCATGACTGCTGGTTGGGGCTGGCAGGCTGGTGGTTTCCTTGTTTTCCATTTCGAAGAGCACCAACTCGTCGTATGAAATGCTGTCCGGTTTCTCCAAAAAAAGTTGGTCTGCCTTGAATTGGGCATTGCCAAGCGGGAGGGATACCTCAAATCGGGCACCCTTTCCCGGTTCGCTCCAAAGGTTGATGTCGCCACCGTGCAGCCCAACCAGTTCCTTTGAGAGGGCAAGCCCCAGTCCCGTCCCTTTCGAGCGGTGGTTTTCAGCTTGATAAAACTGCTCGAAAGCCCGTTTTTGAGTTTCCTTGGTCATGCCCTGGCCATTGTCCTCCACCTTCACGATGGCTTTGTCGGCAATGGGGTCTTTCACCACACCCACCTGAATTTTGCCGCCGTCAGGCGTGAACTTGAAGGCGTTGGAAAGGAGGTTGAACAGCACTTTGTCCACCATGTTCACGTCGAACCAGACGGTCAGCGACTTTTCCACGGAGAAAAAACCAAGCTCGATATTGCGCTTGTGCGCTGTTTTGCGGAATGCCTCGACAATCTCCCGGGTGAAAGCAACGAAGTCGTTTTCGCTTGCCCGAACCGCCATTTTGCCGCTTTCGATTTTTCGGAAATCCATCAATTGGTTGATGAGGCGCAGCAGTCTGAGGGCGTTCTTTCGAACTAGGCCCAAGTCGTTTTTAGCGTCTTTCGTACTGGTGCAGCCACCTGCTATTAACCCTTCGACATAGCCCAAAATCAGTGTGAGCGGCGTGCGAAACTCGTGTGAAATATTGGTGAAAAAATCCACTTTGGCCGAGGTGGCGAGCCGAAGTTCGTCCGACATCTTGATGATTTGCTGCTCGTGCTCGATAACCTCCCGATTTTTTTGTTCGAGGCTCCGATTCATCTCGTTCTTGGTGTGCAGCGATTTCCAGAGGATGCCCCCCAACACGATGGCCAGCAAAAGGCTGAAAATGAGGACGATAATATAGACCCGTTGGTTGTGGTAAATGGTGTTCAAGTCCTCCAGCTTTTTGATTTGCTCATCAATGCTGCCTTGCAGGCTTTCCACTTTTTTCATTTGCAAATGCAGGATACGTGCATTGTCGCTGTTGATGACAATGGTCTGGAGCTTGTTATTTTTTTCGTAGGGAAGGTTGTTCAAAATGGCAAGCGCCACCCGGATTGCCTCCGAGCCACCTGTTGGGTAGAGCAGCGATGCATCCAGTATGCCATCTTCAACCGCCTGGATGCCCTTGCCCAAGCCCGGTATGCCATCAATGCCGACAAAAAAAAGCCCTTCTGCACGACCCGCTTCTTGTGCCCAGTTGAAAGCGTTTTCCGCCAAAAAATCATTGTGGGCGAAAATGATATTCGCCTCCGGGTGCTGTCGCAAGGCATCTAAGAAAAGCTGTTTGAGTTCCTCCATCCCCGTGGCGAGTTCCAGTTTGGCAACAGTATGCAGCTGGGGCATTTTGGCGAGTACATCCCGGAAGCCTCGGCTCCG